>OLRO01000053.1_pt1 | contig 111829 bp, 82 predicted proteins | sample 1673131 | NCBI WGS metagenome assembly OLRO01 (sample SAMEA3136757, study PRJEB25190) | human gut metagenome | biome: human gut; feature: human-associated habitat; material: faeces | place: Austria | collected 2013 | reverse complement strand
CATGACATAGTTCAAGCGAGCTTGACTCTGTTCATCTGGCTTATCGAAAACGTTCATTAAAGCCGGAACCTATTTCCTTTCTACAAATTCTATTATATAGTCCCATGAATAAATCATCTTCTCGGGAAGCGTCTCCTTATCACCCTTATATCCGTAAGACCTGACATAAGCGTCAGGACTCAAATAATTCCATCGCGCAAAATCGGAATGCCCGCAATCCTCGAACTCCATCCCATACTCTTTCATCATATCCTTTATGCTCCTGAATATCCCGCTCTCGAGAAAGACTCTTTTGAATAAAGAAAAATCATGTCTTATCTTATGACGCTTCTTGTCATATATACGGCAGAGCTCAACACTTTCCTCTCCGAAGTCAAGTGTATTTACCCATATCTGGAATCTTTTCCTTATGCCGTACCGCTTGTTGGCATCTGCCACAACATATCTCAGCCCGCGCATTACATCATCAAACGTCATATATCCGGTGAAATCACTGTCTGACACATCGAACCGTACCTCATCTGCACTTGAGCCGTCATTTCCCAAGACATTGTTTGTCAGCCATGTCTTTTCTCCATTCTTATAGTAGTGATAATATATGTTGTACATGTAAGCGTACACAGTATCGCTTCTTGATATTTGTTCTTCCTCCTCTTTCATTTTTATGCGAGGATAGATGATGGAGTCAATCCTCACTGTTACAACATCCTCACTGTCATCAGGCGTCTGGGCATCCGTCTCTGCAATAAAGCAGAGACAGAACAGCACTGTTGTTAATAATCTTAATTGTCGCATATATTTGTATGGTTTGACGTGAGTCTGATGAAATATATCAGTATGTGAACTTTGTTGTTGACTGAATTTATTGTGTCATTATCGTTCGCTTGCGCGCACCTTTTCTCGCCATGACATAGTTCAAGCGAGCTTGACTCTGTTCATCTGGCTTATCGAAAACGTTCTTAATCATAAAGAATTACAGACGATAATCGTCGTGTTCACTTATTACAAAGGTACGGAATTATTTTGTATGGCGTATGACATCTTCCGGTTTTTTAGGCGGTGATGGGAAAATGTACGTTCAAGTCTCTCACTCAGATAGAGTTTTCAAGGCATTGTCCGGTTCACAACTTCATCGTCATTTCTTAGGTGGTTTGACTGTTTACCGTTTGTTTCCAAAGAAACACATATACAGATACAAAGGATTAGGAAAACACAATAAGCATTGTTCTTATTTCATCGAACTCACGTTAATTTAGAACATGCTACTTAGTGTCATTGTCAAGATATGCTTGACGACGGAATGACAAAATAAAGTGATAATATTGAAAAATACTACTTTATACGTAGAGACATGCGGTATAATGACATAATAATATTTATAAAATTGTTTGTGACACATAAAAAAAACGTTGCATTTATAGCTTTTTTAAACTCTATATATTTAAAGTAATATATTGACAATCATTATCATATCTTTTCTGGTATGCATCGCAATATGCAACGCTTATTTTAGAGACTATTGTATAGTATGTAAAAAAAAAAGTATCTTTGCATCGATAATACAACTTAAACAAACATAAAGCAAGGCGGTAAAACGCTGTTTTCCAGACTTGATACTGCCGAGCCGCCACATATCTTATACAAGATAAATACACGCAATCATATAAAGCGGATCAACCTCATTTATATGGGGCGTTTCAATGTATGATAGTCCATATATGAAAATATATAAGGTTATATAAATGATGCAGATAGCGACATACAGTATGAAAAACATACTCATGAGACTTGCCAATACAATCGTTGCCAATCTTGACAATACCGTAGATGACAGCCTCATTGATGGCAAGACAGGAGTAGCTTTGTTCTTGTATGAATACGGCTCATATTCCGGTTGTTCTGTATATTCGGACATTGCTTCGGAGTTAATGTCGGACGTTATGAAAAACATAAAGTTGTATCGTTCGCCTGAGACAATGGATATGCTTGGAAGTATTTCGCTGGGTACTGCCATGCTTTCTGAATACAGACATTCAGACCCTTCTGAAATGGGAATGTCAGACAATACTGTATTAAGGTTTCCTGAGGCATTTGCAAGAAATTGTAGGCAGGGAGGTCTACGGCTTTATCAGCCGGGTATGTATCTTTATCACAGGATGAATTGCGAAGAATTCAAGCCTGAAGCATCATTATACAGTATGTTGATAACCGGAACATCGGCGTTACTTGACAAGATGATGAAGGGACAGGACAAAAGACTCGATACAGGCGTCACCCTTTCTATAATTTATACATTCAGCATGATGCGTTCAGATTTGTCTGATTATGATAGAGATATTGAGAATATTATAAATAAATGTTTTGATATATTGTCGGGCAACTTCGGAAAAAGACATTATCTCGAAAAAGACATTGTCATACTGCGGCATATAGCAAACTTGTTTCAGGAAAATTTATGCTACAGCAAGGATTTGCTTTCCAAACCAGACATACAGCCAGTCATATTCAATATGGAGATGGCGTATAAAGACAGTTGGGAAATGTTTCTTTATGGTATGGATGTTTTCGATTATATTGACAATGATGTCATAGATGTCTTCATAAAAAACGTGTGTTTCGACATGTTCTATGATATTGACAATGCCAACAGTCGTCTGGCGGGATTGGGATTGTGTCTGCTGCGTAATGGTAAAAACTAATAGAATATGTAATTCACTAAATAAAAAATTGATTTTATGAGAAACAAAAAGTTTTCATTGGCAGAACTGGCGGAAGCGATGACCGTCGTAAGCCTTGAGGAACAGAAACTCTATTATGGCGGCTATGATGACAAAGACTGCGTATGGAGATGTCTGGCGTATATAAACAGTAATGGGCAAGACTATGGTGCGGAGGCGGCAATGAAGCTGGCACAAGCTTATTATGGAACTTCCTTTGATGAAAACAACTATGAGTTTAAGGGCAGTATGGCAGAACTGAGTAATTTTACGAAAGATTTTTTTTCTGACAATTCAGGTTCTGAAACTAGAGTCCTTGTATTTGACCCTAATGATGTACCAGGATGGACTGGCGATGGATATTCTATGCATGCAGTTATCATAGAAAAATTCACTCTGGATTATTTTGAGGTTTTTGATCCTCAAACAGGAGCACATTCTAAAATCAAAAGAAGTTATCTTGAAGGTGATGGTGGCTCTGGCCGTGGCTATATTCTGAAAGTAAATAATAGAAAACATAGTGCTTATGGCTATTAAATTAAAAGGTTTTGTACTCGCGGCTTTGACGTTTTTTGCCGCGATTCCGGCATTCGCACAGGAGGAAAGTGCATTTGACAGTCTGATGGGAAAGTATGGTATGACATTCACTCCTAACGACAGATTCGACATCAGACAGAAAGGTAAATATCATAAGATATTCGAGGCGGACACAAGCCGTGCCCTGCCAAGGGTGATGCTGTCTATGGACAGCAAAGACCGTAAGTGCAGGGTATGCATGTATGTCAGTCCGATGATACCTATGATGTATGACGAGAAAGGAGAAAAGATGACAGATAACGACAGAACCGTAAAGATGAAAATGCCTACAGAAGAGAATATGTGGGAACTGAAGACCGTACTGAGGGGCGGATATGTCGCGTCAACCTCTGTGGAAAAAGAATGGGAGTCGGACAATCTTGTCAGTATGATGACGTTCCTGCCTTCGTCAAAGGCACGGAGCATGTTCAACTCTGACTTCCTTGCCTGGATACCGCTCGACTTGCGTGAAACGGTATATGAAGGCAAATATACCAACGCCCGTTATGTGATGACCGGCAGACACGGTGACGACATCTTGCTCCTCTTCTTCATGACAGACGACGGCGCGGAACGCTTCAACAAGTATCTTGATGACGTGAAGGGCATGTTCCGCTTTAAGTGACTTTAGAAAAACATTATAAGAAAATATGTTTTTTGAAGACCAAAATAATCAAAGAGATTCATACTATGGATGATATAAAGACTTACCGCAGGTTTTGAGATTCATCTAACCGGACATCAAAATATATTAATGACAATGAGGAAACATCATGCAAGCACGGCTTTCTATCATAAGTCCACTGCTGCCAGACAAGGTAGAGACGCAAAATCTTGCGTCTCCCGAATGAGGTGTACATTTGTCGTCAGTATCACATGCTATATTCATACCGTGCAGGATTGCCCATAGAGACGTAAAATATTACGTCTCTATGGGGTCGCGACATCACAATGAATATCTGGCTTCGCGGTGATATATGCCTATAAACGAAAACACGAAGGATGTGTAATAACAACAAACCTAAAGACTATTCGTAAAAATAATTATTTTATGACTAAGCAAAGATATATGTTGTTTGCTCTGGTGCTGTCAGGATGCTGTTTCTGCCAATGTCTTTGCGCTATATCCATAGAGGACGCCGTCAACATTTACGCCTTGCGTTCGCCGAGGGCAAAAGTGTTGCGCCTGAACTATGAGAACAGCTGCCTTGACTTCGATAACTACAGGAAGAGTTTCCTGCCGATGCTCAGTTTCAGCCTCAATCCCATCAGTTTCAACAACTCCCTGCGTCTGCTGCAGGATCCTGTGACCGGTTCTTACTCATATGTGAAGGACAACGCCAACACAAGCTACGGAGAAATGTCTGTGATACAGAAGATTGGAATAACCGGAGGTACGCTTATGGCAAGCAGTAGCATAAGTTTTCTGCGTGAGTTCTCAGGCAACCGCAACAGCTACAACACATCTCCTCTATACATCAGCTACAGCCAGCCTTTACGAGGAAACGTGAAGAGATACCGTCTTAACAGATCTATAATGCATCTTCAGAATGCTTTGGCACGCAAGGTTCTGTGCACATCGCTTTCTGAGGAACAACAGAAGGTCGTGACGCTCTATATGACTGCGTGGTACGGACAATTACGATATGAGACCGCACTTAGCAACGTGGGCAAAGGAGATACCCTCCTCACGATGGCGCGACTGAAACTCGACAACGGTTACATAACGCCCTATGACTACAATCAGATAGAACTACAGCAGCTCGACACGAGGATGATGCTTGAGAGTGCCGCACAGGAACGTCTTGTGGTTCTGCGCAGCCTGTGCACAGAACTGGGCGTTGACAGCATCTGTGTTGAACGTCCTCATGCTGCTTCATTGCCTTTATACATTGAACCGCTCAGCGTGACAACACTGATAAGGAAAAACAATCCGCAGGCTCTGAACGGTGAGCTTAGAAAAAGACAGGCAGAGTTGGAACGTTACGAGAAAAGGATGGAGACACGGTTCAACGGAAACATATCTTTGAGCTATGGTCTCAACCAGTATGCGCCTACATTTTCAGGCGCCTACCGAAACCCTGAGCGCAGACAGACCGTAGGCATCACTCTTACCATTCCTGCATTTCAATGGGGCATAAACCACAACAAAAGGCGTATGGCGGATAACAGTTATAATGCGGAGATGATTGAGTTAGAACAGGCAGAAGCGGAATTTGAAAACGAAATAAAGACACTTGCCGATGACTACAACCACGCCAGAAAAACTCTCGACACAGCAGAAAGGGTTTATATGCTATCGCAAAAGCAATATGGGCTCTCGGTGGAGAAGTTCGGGCTTGGCAGAATATCCGTATATGAACTGTTCAACGCATACAGTGCACAGATGTCTGCCATGCAGAAATACTACGACTCGATGAACACTCTTTATACGCAATATTTCAGCCTCCGGCATGCTACGCTTTATGATTTCGTTGGTGACAGGGATTTAGAGGCAGTGCTTGTGTAACGGATGAGGGCAGCATGTTTCTTATATATCAGAAAAATATCGTATGGAGAAAGAAGAAATAGAAAAACGGTCGGAAGAGGTACATGATATAGTGGAACGTATGCCCACGCGATGGGCTGCATGGACAGCTCTTGTGGTGACAGTGCTGATGGGTGTGGTGTTGGCTCTCGGTTTTGTGATAGAATATCCCGATACCGTGAGCGGTCAGATATCGCTCACCTCCGGAAACGCTCCTGTGAGACTCGTAGCGGGCAGTTCAGGAAGACTTCATCTTCTGGTGCGCAACCGTATGCCTGTGGACGGAGGCACGGTTCTGGCATATATAGAGAACGGTGCAATACTTGAAGATGTAATTAAACTTGAGAGATTCACAGAAAAGAGACTTCAACACATCAACAGTTCGCAGGTGCCCGATTGTCCGGGACTTGGGGACCTTAGCGCGTCATACAACAATTTTCTTCTTGCACTAAAACAATATGAGCTTGTGCTGAACACATCAAACTATGACAATATGCGTAGCTCGCTTAAAAAACAGATAGATGCTGACAGTAAAGTAGCTGTGAATCTTGATGTGGAACTTGACTTAAAGGGACGGATAATAGAAATAGTAAGGAAGAGAACTTCCAAAGACAGTCTGTTGAAGAGTCGCAACGCCATAAGCGAGATGGAGTATGATAGCCAATATGGCAATCTCCTGTCGCAGCTTGAGGCGGAGTGCGGACTGAGGAGCACGCGCCTTGCCAAGCTGTCTGACATAAGCCGGAACAGAACTGAACTTGCCAAGATAGACATACAGCAGGCTGACGATTTGCAGCAGGCTCATGCCGAACTTCTCACACGTTACAACAACCTGAGAAGTGACATAAGACAATGGAAAGAAAAATATCTCCTTGCGTCTCCAATCACCGGACGCGTGGAATACCTTGGATTCTGGCATGAGAACACATTTGTGCAGTCCGGACAGGAGGCGTTCTCTGTTATTCCTGATAAAAACGATGTCATGGGTGAGGCGTATGTTCCGGCGGGAGGAGCCGGGAAGATTGAGACTGGACAGGAAGCCAATATAAAGCTTAACGATTTCCCATATAACGAGTACGGCTACATCAAAGGAAGGGTTGAGAGCGTTTCGGCGATAACCAACAAGATGTCGTCCAAGGATGGCAACGTGGAGACTTATCTCGTAACAATAAGGTTTCCCGACGGAACAGTTACGAACTACGGGAAAAGACTCGACATCAAGTTCGAGGCTAAAGGTATTGTCGATGTGATAACAAAAAAGAAAAGACTCATAGAAAGATTATTTGATAACCTTAAATCCAAAACGGTGAAGTGATGGCGTTCAGAAGGTTTCCTATAGAATATCAGATGGATTCGCAGGACTGCGGACCGGCATGCCTTAAAATGGTTGCCAAGTATTTCGGCAGATACTACTCCCTGCAATATCTGCGCGACAGGTGCGGGCTGACAAAAGAGGGTGTTTCGCTGCTTGACCTCGGAACAGGTGCGGAGAGCATAGGACTGCACAGTCTCGCCATAAAGTGCGGAGTGGACGATTTGGTGGAAAAAGTTCCCTTCCCAGCCATAATATTCTGGCACGGCAACCATTTTGTTGTGGTATATAAGGCTGACAAAAGACATGTGTGGGTGTCAGATCCCACAAAAGGTCATGTGCGTTACAATGTGCGAGAGTTTGCCGACGGATGGTATGAGAAGGACGGTGGCATGGGTGTGCTGCTTGCCGTTGAGCCTACAGCAGACTTCAATACGTCCAGGGAAGAGCGCGAACAGCAGAAAAACAGTTTCGTAAGTATCATGCGCTATTTTGTTCCTTACAGAAACAACTTCGCGCTGGTATTCATGATCATGCTTTTTGTCACCCTGCTGCAGGGTATTCTGCCCTTTATTTCCAAGGCGGTAATTGATGTGGGAATAAGTACGTCAGACGTCAATTTCATCAACATGGTGCTTGTCGGGAATATCTGCATTCTTGTGAGCATCATGATTTTCAATGTTCTCAGAGACTGGATTCTCATGCATATAACTGCCCGCGTTAACATTGCTCTCATTTCAGATTATCTCATAAAACTCATGAAACTGCCGGTGACGTTTTTCGAGAACAAGCTGATTGGAGACATCCTACAGCGTGCACAGGATCACGAGCGCATCAGGAGTTTCATAATGAACAACTCTCTCGCCCTTGTATTCTCGTCGCTTACATTTGTTGTGTTCTCCATAATACTTCTTGTGTACAACTATGTCATATTCTTCATATTCCTCAGTGGCTCTGTGTTATATGTGGCTTGGGTACTGCTCTTCCTTAAGATAAGAAAAAAGCTCGACTGGCAGTATTTCGAGCTTATATCCCGTAACCAGAGCTATTGGGTGGAGACGGTATCGGCAATACAGGATATAAAGATATATAATTATGAGCGTTCGCGGCGGTGGAAATGGGAAGAGATCCAGGCGGGGCTTTATCATGTAAACAAACGGGTGCTTACTGTGAACAACATGCAGAATCTTGGAGCACAGTTTATAGACAGCATAAAGAACATGGCGATAGTGTTTTTCTGCGCCACAGCCGTTATAGACGGACAGATAACTTTCGGAGTGATGATATCCACCCAGTTTATCATAGGAATGCTGAACGGACCGTTGGTACAGTTCATCAACTTCGTGGTTTCGGCGCAGTACGCCAAAATATCTTTCCTCCGCATGAACGAGATTCGTCAGCTCGACGATGAGGAAGAGTTTCTTTCTGTGGGGTCGTCAACTGTACTGCCGCAAAGCCGGGACATTACACTGGAGAATGTCATGTTCCAGTACACGATGAACTCTCCTTTTGTGCTCAACCACATCTATCTTACAATTCCCGAAAACAAGGTGACCGCCATCGTTGGAGGCAGTGGTAGCGGCAAATCAACTCTGCTTAAGCTGCTTGTAAGACTATACAAGCCATCGTTCGGTGACATAAAGATGGGTGGCATGAACGTAATGGCAATAAACCTGAGACAGTGGAGAAACCTTTGTGGAGTTGTGATGCAGGACGGGAAAATATTCAGCGATACTATACTGAACAACATCGTGCTTGATGATGAACGTATTGACAAAGAACGCTTGCTCACATGCTGTCGCACAGCGCAGATAGAGGATGAGATAAATTCCATGCCAAAAGGTTTTGATACACTGATAGGAGAGCGCGGACGCGGACTGAGCGGAGGACAGAAACAGCGTCTGCTCATAGCTCGTGCCCTCTATCGAAATCCACAGTTTCTTTTTCTCGACGAGGCTACAAACTCTCTTGACACCATTAACGAGAGAAAAATCGTTGATGCTTTGGGCTCGGCTTTCGAGAATCGCACTGTAGTTGTCATAGCCCACAGGCTGAGCACCATAAGAAATGCTGACCAGATTGTCGTGATGGATCACGGTCACATCGTGGAAGTAGGCAATCACGATTCGCTCATGGAACGTAAGGGACATTATTATGAGCTTGTTGCGTCGCAGTCAGACAAGATGGATGACTGAACTATTAAGTAGCTGTTCAAATTTAACTGATATTATAAAATAAACATATGTTATCTGTATCTTCTGAACATCACACAATATGATGGTAATTAATTTGGAACATCTGTTTAACCCCCAATCGGTCATTGGACTCCGGTTTGGTTGTGCGTTAATGTCGAGTGGACTGGAGAGTATGTGAAATAAGGATTTATTCAAATATATACGTTCTAATGACCGATTGTGGTTAAAGCTTTTATCTGATAAGTAAACTTAACATGTCATGACAAAAATAGAAAATGCGATAATAGACGGATTCCGTGTCTATGTGAATATTGCTCAAGGTAGAATAGACCGAATGAGCGAGCTCAATGAAGGACAACGTTCTGCATTGTTTGCGTCTTTTGAACATATGACAGGAATACGTCATGTATATGACATCAGGAGGTCGAGTTCGGAGATGTTTCTCATTCTTAGCAGTATGGGATTCTGTACGAAGAGAATCTCCGACTTCATGGGAGTAGGTGAGTCTTCTGTACGCTCCATAAAATCAAGAATTGCCGGAAACAGGACTGTAGTGGAAATGATACGTGAGTTTCTTGACATAACAAGTGTGTTATATTCTTGATGATACAGTAGCATAAATTTAATATTGATAAATAAGCACAAGATGAATATGGAAACACGGATTTCTTTCTCGGTAATAATGCCGACATTCAATCAGTCATGGTTCATACGCAGGGCTATAGACAGCCTGTTCAAACAGACATACACAAACTGGGAACTGATAATAGTAAACGACGGCTCCACGGATGAGACTGAGACGTTTATCACCGACTATATGAATGACAGGCGTGTGAGGTACATCCGCAACGCATATAATACCGGACTCGGACATGCCTTGAATCAGGGACTCGATGTGGCGCGCTACGATCATATAGCCTATCTGCCTTCAGATGATTTCTATTTTGACAACCATCTCGAAAGTCTCAGCCGTGCCTTTTCCGGCAATGATGAGCTGTTCCTTGTGTATTCGGGTGTAAGATACGAATCACGCGACTCTCTGTTCTATAGTCCGGATGTGGAGAGCAAGGGACTCCGCCGGGGCAATTGCCTGCAACTTGTTCAGACTGCTCACAGAAAAACTGCTCACAGATGGCTTACGCGTGACGAATATGTCACCGAGGATCTATACCAGATGTTCTGGGGACGTGTGTCCGGAGAAGGCGCATTCGGTCGTACTGATGAGATAACATGTTTTTGGACACAACACCCGCACCAACGGCACAAAATCACAGGCGAACGTTATGGCGGTGGGCTTAACAAATATCGCCTTTATTATAAGGTGAAGAATCCCATCCGCATGAAAGTCTCAAAACAGAAGTTCATTGACGAAGGTTCTTTCTATTCCCGCTACAGAAAGGAATGCGTGCTTTGTGAGCGTCCCTTGAAAATACTTCTTGTAGGCGAACTTGCGTACAATCCTGAACGCATATATGCTCTGGAAGAGGCAGGACATAAACTCTATGGTCTGTGGGACACATCACCGGTGTTTTCTTTCTCTACAGTAGGACCGTTGCCGTTCGGGCATGTTGAGGACATACCTGAAGACGGATGGCTTGAGAGAGTACGTCAGATAAAGCCGGACATTATCTATGCCATGCTCAACTTCGGAAGCGTTCCTTTTGTGTGGTCGGTGATGCGGCAGTGCCGGGATATTCCTTTCGTGTGGCATTTTAAGGAAGGTCCTCATCTCGCATTACGTCAGGGCAACTTCGAGAAACTCATGTGGCTTTACCACAATGCCTCAGGGCGCATATTCCTCAACGAGCCTGTGAAAAGATGGTTCTCTCAGTTTCTTCCGCCTTCGTCCGCACCCACGCTGTGTATGGACGGAGACCTGCCGAAGAAAGATATTTTCAAAGACTGTTTCTCACCGAAACTGTCAGACACCGACGGATGCATACACACTGTAGTGACCGGACGAATGATTGGCATCTCCGGGTCACAGCTGGCGTGGCTTGCGAAGCATGACATACACGTGCATCTCTATACCGAGAACTACTTTGACGACCGTGAGCGTGAGAATATCAGCCGTTATCGCATCGCTCCTCATCATTTCCATGTCCATCCTCATGTGGCGTCCGACCGCTGGACGGAAGAGCTGTCAAAATATGACGCGGGATGGCTTCATTGTGCCAAGAGCTACAATAATGGTAATATGTTGCATACCACATGGGACGACTTCAACATTCCGGCACGTGTATGTACCTATGCCGCAGCCGGATTGCCTGTCATCATACCACGTAACAAAGGACATGTGCTTGCCGTGAACGAGGTTGTGGGGGCAGCTGGAGCTGCATTGTTCTATGATGACTATGACGAGTTGCTTGCCAGTCTTAAGGATGAGATAACTCACCGTACGCTCACGGCAAACATGCTGGCAAACCGTATGCGGTTCTCTTTCGACTATCACGTTAATGAGTTAATCAACTTATTCATAAATGCCATAGACTATAAGGCATGCGGAAAATGAAGTTTCTCAAACCGGAGATATTGGAGCTTTGAAAAGAAATTACAGTCGGAGGAAAATGCAAAGCACACTGTTGATGAGAATTGCCAATACAGTAATGGCGAATTATGATAACACGGAAAAGGTGGGTCTGTTTGATGGGAAAATGGGGCTATGTCTGTTTTTCTATAATTGTTCGAGGTATACGGGTTGTGAGTATTATGCAAAAACAGCATCCGTCCTGCTTGACGAAGTGTTCATGAGTCTTAACCCGTCAATGTCTCCAAGTGTGACTGATGGAGTGGCAGGAATAGGATGTGGCATTGTGAGTCTGCTGCACGACGGTTTTGTCGAACCGGAGGGAGAGGACATATTGGGGCATGTTGATGCTGTTCTGTTGAGAGACATGCCGGATAAATTCCTTATAGAAGACAATTATCCTGCTCCGCTGTTCTCACCAGGAATATACCTGTCATACAGATTGAGGTTTTATCCGGAAGGTTTAGATGTCGGCTGTGCAGATGATTTAATCTCATTGGTAAAAGACAATCTGGAGAAATGCCATGACAGCAATACGGCACTTCATCTGTCTTTCATCAATTCCATTGTGTTTGTCTGCAACATGTTATGCGCTACAGACAGCTCATTCACAGCAAAGACAGGAGAAATAAGACACCTGTGTGATTTGGGTATGGAACAGTCGGTTTCAAACAAGAGATACAGGTATTGTGACCTTGTAACTTTCGAGAAATTAAATCCGGACAATCGTTATGGCATTGTGTTAAATGAAAAGAAACGGGTGGAAGGCAACATCAATGCGCTCGATTTATGGTATGATTACGGATGGTGGAACATTCTGTATGACATGTCGTTATATAAAACAGATACAGACAAGTATATCAATTATGTAAATAAGAAGATGATGGATTGTTTTTATGATATAAGCAATGTGAATCAGAAACTTGCCGCCGCAGGCATGTATTTTATAAAAAACAGACTACCTTTATAAAATTATATTATGATTATGAGAAATTTATTTGTATTGCCCGTGTTCGTCATTACTGCGTACGGATGCGGGACTCTGAAAATGCAGCGTGTTGCCATGGACAATGAGACAGTAAGAACGAATCCAGATAAATCCGGAAACTATGTCTCAGTTTCCCCGGCACACTCAACGGCACACCGGTGAATGTGATATATAAAGTACCGATAATATTTACTGAACGTAAGAAATAAACACAAGAAAAATGTTGAAAAAAAAGAAGATAACACGTATGAATCTCATTGGACTGCGGCAGAGCTATGTTGTCCTGTCCGACGGAGAGCAGAGAGAACTGGTAGGCTGCGGCAGCGGCACGTTCAATGATCCGTATACTAAGGAGGAGTTTTGGGGAATGATGGCAGACCTCAACCACCCATGGACGGGAGGATATGTCATGGGGATGGGATATTTCATGCCGGAGTGGAACATTTATTATAGCAGCACAAATAACTGCAGTTCCGCAAACAACAATGTCATATCCTTTTTCGATGACGCATCTTCAATCTATCGTAATCTTTATGGAGCATATGAAGATGCCGTGAACACGGTGACTGATGCAGTGAACGGATTCACGCTCAATTTCTCGGTAAAGAAATATCTTTTCGATATGATAAAAGGGTGTGAGATGGGGAAGACTGCTCAAGGATATATTCGGTTCACAAAAGCAGCATTTAAAGGATGTGGTATAACGGGAGTTGCATTGTCAGCAGCACGGACTTTGAATGATCCGTCACCTAAGAACATCGTAAATACTGCGATTACAGTAAGTGCAACCGTTTTAGGTCCGGGAGGAACGGTTGTTTTCACCATTCTCGACATGAGCGGCACGGTAGATTACGTATCAGAAAAGATAGCCGAAAAAATAGAGGAATATATGTAATACAGAAACATATAAATAATGAAAAGGTTTATCATAAAACTGTTCGCCTCACGTTATCATTATTGGGTATTCTGGAAAAAAAAGAGAGAGGATGCATATTCTAGAACCTTCTTATTCATATCCTTTACGTTTACTTTATTGGAAACGAATTTAGATATACTTACAGGTGGACATCTTTTCTATTTTATAGTTGTTAAGATAGGTGGGTGGGCTATATTCATAGCACCGTTTGTAGGTATAGAGGTCAACTATCTCCTTCTTAAACGGATGTTTCCTGTGAAAAGGATAGACCTTGCCGAACGACGGCTCACAAAGACAGAATATTATATATATCACACAATATTCATTGTATTAGAATAAGGTAACCTATTCTTGTTATTCTACTTATGTCGTCTTGCGGCAAAAATGTAGAGACTCATGTATAAAAGCAGGGAGGATATATAATACAGATATTAAATATAATGAAAAGGTTTATCATAAATATAATAGCAGCACATTATCACTATTGGCTGAGGGTACAGAAAAGAAATCATAGCCCGCATATTGATACATATTATAATATTGCTTTAGTGTTAACCTTAACGGGTATGAATCTGGACCTGTTTGCAGGCGGACTTCTTTTATATATAACACTTAAAATAGGTTGGTTAACACCGATAATAGCTGTAGTGGTGAGTGTTGAGATTATCAGACGTCTGCTTAAGCGTATATTCCCGGTAAGATGTGTCGCCCTCGTTGAGCGCAGACAGACTAAGGCGGGATATTATCTCTATCACTCGTTCTTTTTTTTGTTGCTATATGCCAATCTTATTTTGTTTTTCTGTATAGCGCGCTATGCGGTAAAAACGAACAGGTTCTTTACGGTATTTGATGTAATGAATTTAATAATATAGGAAATGCCTGCATGTACTGCCCGGAAACAAATAGGCAGATTTGTTCTGAATTAATAGACGTAAATAATTCTGTCTTAAAAACAGCATACGACTGACATTAAAGAAAATAATGGCAGTAAACTGTCGTTATTGGGTCGGCAGAGGTGAAATAAAAACTTGATGAATATATGTAATGCAGAAACATATAAATAATGAAAAAGTTTATCATAAAACTGTTCGCTTCAAGCTACCATTACTGGGTCTGGAAACAAAACCTCCTTTCAAAAATAACGAAGTATTGGTTGTCGCCTTTGTCAGGTATTCATGGGCTTTGTCAGAATCCTGTAACTTAATCACGTTTTTGGCTTGTTACTCAACTGTTGTCGTTTTGCCGGTTCATTTTGGACCTTCTATCAGTACAACTCCAAACGTTTCCAGATGTTCTTGCAGTATTTTATCTGCTATTCTGTATAAGTATCTCATTTTATGAAACATTTCTCTCCAAGATAATGGTTGTTATCTATACATACCGTCGTTGTTTTGTGTTTTTGCGCCGGAACGCTTTGTGTTTCTGCGCTTGTTTGCTTTATTCTTTTGTGCTTGTTTTATTTTGAACTATTGTGATTGGATACTGATATTCTTATGATGACTTATTGTTTGAATCATCCCAATCCTTTCGCTATTGTCCTTAATTTCCTCACATGCTCTGCATTCATGCCGTACCGGATATGTTTTTGAGAAAACGATGGCGGTCGCCACCACGGTTTTTGCATTGTATATACTCAAGGTCGCACGTACGCTTTCCTCCCTTTTGCCGGGCAGGACGGAGCGTGGGTGAACTTATCCCGGTGTTGTCCGCCAATGTAAAAGCAGAAGACAGGCAGTCTGACAAGCGTGCGGTATCAGTCTGAACTGTGATGCGTTTCGACGTAATCATGAATCGTTCATGTCTCGTTTTCCTTTCACGCCGTTCTGTTTCCTGAACTGGTTAGGTGTCATTCCTGTCATTTTCCTGAACACCCTGTTGAAGTGCGGCACATCGTTGAATCCGCTTTTGTAGCAGCATTCCGCCACGGTGTATTTCTTAGACATCAGCAGGTCGCACGCCTCACGCACTCTTCGTTTTGTGAGATAGCTGATGATGGTTGTGCCGGTATGCCGCTTGAATGTCGAGCAGACAATGCTGCGGTTCATCTTCATGTGCGCGGCAATCATGTCAATGGTGATGTCCTTCGGGAAGTTACAGTTAATGAAAGTCTTTATTTGCTTGGCTTTCTCTGCCGGTGACGAGTCTTTCAGATGGTGACGGGCATATGTGAGGTCTCTGCTTTTCAGTATTGCGGTCAGCAGAAATATCAGTGTGCTCATTCTTTCAGCCGCAGTCTCATCCTCCATTCTTCTTAGGCATGCGCCTATAAATTCACTGTCTTTGTTGCCGAACATGACCGATTTGTCCATGCGTCCGTACCGCTCTGCAAGCACATTATATTCGGGGAAGAGCCGTGCGAGCCGTTCGGGCAGGTCTGCGGGATATATTATTGTGATGTTTTCTATGTTGCCCTCGCTGTCGGTGTCGTCTGGATTGAATATCCACTGGTGCGGCATACCGGGAACAATCAGCCATATTTCCCCTGCCTTGAACTTCTCGCGTGTGTCGCCTATGATGCGTTCGCCGCTGCCGGTCAGATTATAAACCATGGCTATCTCGCTGTGGATTTCTTCTTCGTTCTTTCAGGTTTTGTCATCGGATATGCCTATGACGACCGCTGGGACAGGATGACTGTATGGAGCTTCTTCAAGCGTCGTGTCATAAGACTGCATCCTATGGTTGTTTACGGTTGCGCCTTTGGTGCGCTTATGTTTTATTTCACGGGATGTCAGGACCAGTTCCCTCTTGTCGACCAGACTCCTTGGTGGATGCTGATACTTGTCTTCCTGTGGTGCTGCACCATCGTTCCCATGCCCGCTTCGTGGGACATACGCGGATGGGCGGAGACCAATCCGCTGAACGGACCGGTGTGGTCCTTGCAATGGGAGTATCTTGCCAATATTCTTTACGCACTTGTCATACGCAGGTTTACAAAACTGTGGCTCTCGGTGTGTGTGGTGCTTTTCGGTGTGATGACGCTGCTTCTTTGCCTCAATGTAGACTGGCTGGGAGTGTGGGAAAACCGCACCGCTGAGGCTTTCACTGTGATAGGCGGATGGAGTCTGTCGCCGGACCAGCTCCTTATAGGCAGCACCCGACTGCTTTATCCGTTCTTTGCCGGACTGCTTCTCTCTCGCGCAAACAGGCTCATAAAGGTGAGAGGAGGCTTCTGGCTGTGCTCGGCACTGATAGCCGCAGTCCCCGTGATGCCGCGTGTGGGAGGTGCGGACAGTTTATGGATGAACGGAGTTTATGAGGCTGTTGTCATATTGCTGCTGTTCCCCTCTATTGTATCCGTGGGAGCGGGAAGCCGCGTTACAGGTCGCTCTTCTGCCGTATGCAGGTTTTTCGGAGAGTTGTCCTATCCGCTTTACATCACCCATTTCCCGCTGGTATATCTTCAGAAGTCGTGGGTTTATTATCATCCCGACGCGCCGCTGTCTACACATGTGGCTGTGGCTGTGTGTGTTTATGTTATGGCAGTGGCAAATGCATGGGCTGCATACAAGTTGTACGACCTGCCTGTAAGGGCGTGGCTGAAAGCCAGACTCTTCCCCGCCAAGGAAAAGAATCGCCGGTAGTGTGGCGGGCTGTTCGTGTTCAGCCGTCGCACATCGTCGCGCCTTGCATGCCGTTTCATTCATGCCGCTGTCTCGCAATCCGGGCTGACGTGTCTGAAACATTACTTTATGGAAAAGGAATGTGTGCTTTTGCGCCGCTTCCTCACATTGCGCCACGTCTGACGTCTGTGCCATGAGCGTGGCTTTTATGGCGTATAGCAGGGTATGTCTTTTTCTCCCGAACAGGATTGTGTATGACTTTTGGAGATGAATACACGTCATTCCGCCATGCTCCTTTTCATGCTTTCGGTTTTTCTATGTGTCACATATATTGTTATATATAGTATGTTATTTCATTTTATATGCACTTAAACCGTCTGTTTTGAAATGTTTTTTGTATATTTGCATTCAGTGTGAAAGAAACGCATTCGGGTTCTTTCATTGTTTTGCATGTATGATGTGCGGCTCATTCTGCTGCATTCTTCATTTAAGATAATATATTTCAGACATGATGAATACACTTAATACAAAAACAACATTTGCAAAAAATGTAGCCTATCCCGGGCTGCTTGTACTTATCATTTTATCGCTGGTGGCGGCTTTTTTCCCTGATACGGTCAACACGGCATTGACAAACATACAGGACAGCGTATACAGACACATGAGCTGGGTCTATATACTTCTGGTGTCGTTTTTTGTCATCTCTCTGCTTGTTCTGACGTTCAGCAAGATGGGGAATATACGTCTTGGGGCAGACAACTCCGAGCCACAGTACTCCTTCTTCTCATGGATATCAATGCTCTTTGCCGCAGGCATGGGCATAGGACTGATGTATTTCGGTGTTGCCGAGCCCATGTCACACTATGTCTATCCCGCTCTTCCCGAGATTGCGAACCATGCCAAGGACGCGCAGCTCGCCACATTCTTCCATTGGGGAATACATGCTTGGGCGATATTTGCCGTGATGGGGCTTGTCCTTGCATATTTCTCATTCCGCTATAAACTGCCTCTCAGCATCCGCAGCGGGCTTTATCCCATTCTGGGTGACAGGATACACGGTTGGATAGGCGACGTTGTCGACATCTTCGCGCTGGTAAGCACGTTCTTCGGAATATCCACCTCGATGGGCTTCGGAGTCATGCAGCTCAATGCCGGACTTGTTCATCTGGGCTTGCTGCGCCATTCCGACTTCCTTTTCCAGTGCGCCATCATCATCGTTGTCAGCGCGCTGGCGATAAGCTCTGCCGTTGCCGGAGTGAACAAAGGGGTGAAACGGCTCAGCGAGATAAATATCGGTGCGGCTATAGTAATGCTGCTTTTCGTGCTGTTTCTTGGTCCCACCACGTTTCTCCTGAGCGCTTTCCTTGAGGGAGTTGGCAATTACATAGAGAATTTCGCCACCCTCACGTTCAACACCTTCGCCTTCGAGAAGGCGGGCAGAGGATGGTTCACCAACTGGACAGTTATGTTCTGGGCGTGGTGGATAAGCTGGGCACCGTTCGTGGGTCTGTTCATCGCCCGCATATCAAAGGGGCGCACCATCCGCGAGTATGTGCTGGCGGTGCTGCTGGTGCCGTCACTGTTCATCTTTCTTTGGATGACTGTGTTCGGCAACGGAGCCATCTGGATAGACCGGAATGTTGTGGGCGGAGCGTTGAGCAGGCTCGTGGACAATCCCGACATCCTGCTGTTCTCCTTCTTCGAGAGCTTCCCCATGGCTAAGGCAATTTGCGTGCTGGCTGTAGCGATGATTGCCATCTTCTTTGTCACATCGGCTGATTCGGGCATCCTTGTCATGAACAGCATCTCCACATCCAATCATCCTCACTCGCCCAAATGGCAGAACGTGTTCTGGGGAGCGTTGATGGCAATCATCACGATGGCGCTCATCTATGCCGGCGGACTGAAGTCGCTTCAGACCATGACGCTCATCTCAGCCTTGCCATTCGGCTTGATTATGCTTGTGCTCTGTCTGTGCCTGTTCAAGGCTTTACGCACCGACGGACTCTACAACTCCGCCCACATGCCTTACGGAAGCAGGACATGGAACGGTGAGAACTGGCAGCTGCGCCTGCGGCAGATTGTCACCTTCCATAAGAAAAGCGACATAAAGCGTTTCTTCAGAGACAATGTGGAGCCGGCGTTCAGCGAACTTCAGACTGAGTTCTCGAAGTATGGCATACAGGCAGACATACTCAGAGGCAGGAAAGGACCGCTTTCCATAGAGCTGAACATCCCTCATGAGCGCATACGCAATTTCCGTTATGGCGTCACTACAGAGAAGCAGCGCATATCCGATTATCTCATAGATGAGGACAACACACCAGATGTCGATGACGGTATGCAGTATGTCCCCGTCACCTATTATACCGACGGACGCGCGGGAAATGACATACAGTATCTCAGCAAAGAGGAGATTACGGCAGACGTGCTGCGTGAGTACGACCGTTATATAAGCATCATTGCCGACGAGCGTAACGCCATGGTGTTTGTTGACAAGAAACGATAACATCTTCCGTGCTGCTGCCATCATATGGTTTCCTGCTTTATCTGAATGTGGTATGCCGCATCTTTTTTACCCGAACAGGTCATTAGACATCCCTTCATAACTCATACTGCTGTCAGCCGGATTGTCTTCAGCTTTATTGAATATGTGGCGGGTTACACTGTGAAAAAGCGAAAGACAGGATGGCGGCAGCAGTGCGGAAGAAGGATGAAGGGCTGACGATAAACCTTGGATGTATATTCAGCGTTCTATTGACCGATTGAGGTTTAAAGACAAAACCCGTATGTCTGTCACCGGCACGTGATACTGCTGACGGCAAATCGCCGCTTTTGCATAAATATGCGGAAATTGTCATGTGTATGCATATTTATATGTTGTCAACCTCGCGAGAATCGTGTGTTTTCGTTCAAAAGCATTTCCTGCCGGAAATACGCTGGTTTTAAGCGGTTTTCGCAATGCTTTGATATACAGTCGTTTATGCGGTATGGTCAGATTGCCGCGCCTTTTCCGTGTCGCAGGATGGGCTTTATTGACTTGCGGAAGAGGCTGTTTGGCGGTGCGATATGGTCTTTGTCATGGTGCCGGACGGGCTTTCCTGGGGTGCCGTAAGGTATGTTCGGGCTTTCCGAACGTGCTCCGCCGTTGCTCCGGCGTTGTTTTCCGGTGTGTCCGTAACGTCATTATGGGGGTATGGGGCGGTGTCCGGCGGTTTTCCGTAATCTGTTTCACGAAAAACGGTTGTCAAAATATTTTACTTCCGCACAGTGCATAAATATGCGTTTCCGCCGTCTTTTTGCTGGCGATAGAAGCTGCGTCAGCGGTGCGGAAGAGGAATGAGCGGTTGGCAGTCAGTTCAGAACGGTTGCTCTGGCGGTATGATGACCTGTTCGGGTCAAGGCGTGCCAATATACGTGCGTGACCTTCGGCGGGCTGTCTGAGGAGCGCCGCTGGAGGCACATGTGTGCTATTCAGCCGGTCGGTATATTGCACAAAAAACCTTCGAATGTGCGTTAATTTCTTCTTGATTGTAATATTTTACGTCATTTTGTTGTTAATTTGATTATTTTGCAGAATAAATAATGACGGTTTGTTTGTTCTTTACACAAAAACTGACTACCTTTGCAGCCAGACCGTCCGTGAGTCGGCATACTGTCCGGCATGCCTGAGTGGTGAGACTCACGGATGTGTCTGTCATTTTTATTTTATAGCCGTGCCGCCGCACCGGAGATTTCCGCGTAGCGCGGCATGTGACAGGAAGGGAGAACAGATATGAAACACAAGTTGAGAAGCTCAGTATGTACAGAGGGCAGGCGCATGGCGGGAGCCAGGGCACTGTGGGTCGCCGCCGGCATGAGGCGGGAGCAGTTCGGAAAGCCCGTGATAGCTGTGGTGAACTCGTTCACACAGTTTGTGCCGGGACATACGCATCTGCACGAAATCGGACAGATAGTGAAGAAAGAGATAGAAAGCATGGGCTGCTATGCCGCCGAGTTCAACACCATAGCCATCGACGACGGCATTGCCATGGGACACGACGGTATGCTCTACTCGCTTCCGTCGCGCGACATCATCGCCGACTCCGTGGAGTATATGGTGAACGCGCATAAGGCTGACGCCATGATATGCATATCCAACTGTGACAAGGTGACACCGGGCATGCTCATGGCTGCCATGAGGCTCAACATTCCCACCGTCTTCTGCTCCGGAGGACCGATGGAGGCAGGACGGTGGCGCGGTGAGAACGCCGACCTCATCACTGCCATGGTGAAGGGTGCCGACCCTTCGGTGAGCGACGAGGAGATGAGCCGTATAGAGGAGTGTGCCTGTCCGGGATGCGGAAGCTGCTCGGGCATGTTCACCGCCAACTCCATGAACTCGCTCACGGAGGCGATAGGACTCGCCCTGCCGGGCAACGGCACGGTTCTCGCGACGCATGCCAACCGCGTCAGACTGTTCCGCGACGCTGCCCGTCTCATCGTGAGAAACGCGCTGGCATACTATGAGGACGGCGACGAGGGCGTATTGCCGCGGAGCATCGCCACACGTGCGGCTTTCCTCAACGCCATGACTCTCGACATAGCAATGGGCGGAAGTACCAACACCGTGCTCCATCTGCTTGCCGTGGCAAACGAGGCTGGGGTGGACTTCAGCATGAAAGACATCGACCGTCTCAGCCGTAAGGTGCCCTGCCTTTGCATGCTCGCGCCCAACACTCAGAAGTACAGCGTGCAGGAGTGCAACCGTGCTGGAGGCATACTCGGCATAATGAACGAGCTGGACAAGGGCGGACTGGTCGACTCCTCGGTGAGGCGCGTCGACGGAATGACGCTCGCCGGAGCGATGGCGAAATATGACATCACTCGCGGTGATGCCGATGCTGAGGCTCTGCGCATCTACCGCAGCGCGCCCGGCAGGCGGTTCTCCACCGTCATGGGCAGTCAGGACAGCGAGTGGGAGACGCTCGACACCGACCGCGTCTCAGGATGCATACGCTCTCTGGAGCACGCCTACACCAAGGACGGGGGGCTTGCGGTGCTCTTCGGCAACATCGCGCAGGACGGATGTGTGGTGAAGACTGCCGGCGTGGACCCTTCGCTGTGGAAGTTCAGCGGTCCGGCGCGGGTGTTCGACTCGCAGGAAGAGGCGTGCGACGCCATACTGGGCGGAAAGGTGAGAAAGGGCGACTGCGTGGTCATCACACACGAGGGACCGAAGGGCGGACCGGGCATGCAGGAGATGCTCTATCCCACGTCATACATCAAGAGCATGCATCTCGGCAAGGAATGCGCGCTCATCACCGACGGCAGGTTCTCCGGAGGGACAAGCGGACTGAGCATCGGACACATATCGCCTGAGGCTGCCGCAGGGGGCAACATAGGCAAGATTATGGACGGCGACATCATCGACATCGACATACCTTCGCGCTCCATAAACGTGCGCCTCACCGATGCCGTGCTGCAGGCGCGCCCGCAGAGACCATTGAGACGCACCCGCGAGGTGAGCCGCGCGCTGAAGGCATACGCACGGAGCGTAAGCTCGGCGGACAAGGGAGGAGTGAGATTGATAGATTAGAAACAATGGGCTGGCGGACGGAAGACGTTTCCATCACATGCCGCGCGGCTCGGTAAAAAGGAATATAAATGTCAAAGGAAATTATAACAGGAGCGGAGGCGCTCATGCGCTCGCTGCAGAACGAGGGGGTGAAAACCATCTTCGGCTATCCCGGCGGAGCCATAATGCCGGTTTTCGACGCTCTTTACGATTATACAGTAGGCGACAGGCACGCCTTCAACCATGTGCTCGTGCGCCACGAGCAGGGGGCTGCCCATGCCGCGGAGGGATATGCCCGTGTGAGCGGTGAGGTGGGCGTGTGTCTGGTCACGAGCGGTCCCGGCGCCACGAACACTCTCACCGGAGTGGCTGACGCCATGATGGACTCCACTCCCATAGTGGTCATAGCGGGACAGGTGGGCGTAAGCGCGCTCGGCACGGACGCTTTTCAGGAGGTCGACCTCGTGGGCATAGCGCAGCCTATATCCAAATGGAGCTATCAGATAAGACGCCCCGAGGACATTGCGTGGGCTGTCAGTCAGGCGTTCTACATAGCCCGTTCGGGACGTCCCGGACCTGTGGTGCTCGACTTCCCGAAGAACGCGCAGGTGGGAACAACGGAGTGGAAGCCGGTCAAGGTGACGTCAGTGCGCAGCTATGAGCCTTACCCCAAGCTCGACGACGGGGCTGTGGCGCGTGCCGCCGCACTCATCAACTCTGCCCGCCGGCCGCTCGCCCTCGTGGGACAGGGCGTCGAGCTGGGCGGCGCGCACAACGAGCTGGTGGAGTTTCTTGAGAAAGCCGACATACCGGCGGCGCGCACGCTGCTCGGACTCTCGGCTCTGCCGTCGGGCCATCCGCTCAATATGGGCATGCTCGGCATGCACGGCAGCTATGCGCCAAACGTCAAGGAGCAACAGTGTGACGTGCTCATTGCCATCGGAATGAGGTTCAGCGACCGCGTGACGGGGCGTCTCGACACCTATGCCCGACAGGCTAAGATAATACATTTCGACATCGACAACGCCGAGATAGACAAGAACGTGAAGACCGATGTGGCGGTTCTGGGCGACTGCAAGATGTCGCTGCCTGCCGTGACAAGGCTGCTCGAGAAGAACAGTCACCGTGAGTGGATAGACAGTTTCCGCCCGCTCGCCGACGAGGAGGACGCCCGTGTCATACAGCCTGCCATACATCCGCACGACGGTCCGCTGCTTATGGGCGAGGTGGTCAATGCCGTGGCTGAGGCGACAGGCGGCGACGCGGTGCTCGTGAACGATGTGGGGCAGAACCAGATGTTCTCGTGCCGTTACTTCAGATACAACTCCAAGCGGAGCGTCGTCACCAGCGGCGGACTCGGCACTATGGGGTTCGGACTGCCGGCGGCTGTGGGGGCGACGTTCGGAACGCCTCATCGCACGGTGTGTCTTTTCACAGGCGACGGCGGATTCCAGATGAGCATACAGGAGCTCGGCACCATAATGGAACAGCAGGCACCCGTTAAGATAATACTGCTCAACAACAGTTTTCTGGGCAATGTGCGCCAGTGGCAGTACATGTTTTTCAACAGACGCTACTCCTTCACACACATGCTCAACCCCTCTTACGAGCACGTCTGCCGTGGATATGGCATCCCTTACGCCGTCGTTACGGAGCGTGACGCGCTGCACGACGCTGTCGCACGCATGCTCTCGACGCCCGGACCTTACGTGCTCGAGTGCGCCGTGAGGGAGGAGGACAATGTCCTGCCGATGACGCCGCCGGGCTGCAGCGTCGACGAGATGCTCCTTGAAATAAAATAACTATCAACAGGAAGGAAATGGAGAAAAACTTATATACATTGCTTGTTTATTCTGAGAACCTCGCCGGAATACTCAATCAGATAACCTCTGTGTTCACGCGCTGCCAGATAAACATTGAGAGTCTCAACGTGTCGGCGTCGAGCATACGCGACATACACAAGTACACCATCACGGCGTGGAGCGACGAGGAGCAGATACAGAAGATAACAAAGCTCATCGAGAAGAAGATAGACGTGGTGAAGGCTGACTTCTACCGCGACGACGAACTGTTCATCCATGAGGTGGGACTCTACAAGATATCCACTCCGAAACTGCTCGACAATCCGGAGATATCGCGCACCATACGGAGGCACGGGGCGCGTATGATGGAGGTGAACCCTACTTACAGCACCGTGCAGTATGCCGGACTGACCGAGGATGTCACCGACCTTTATTATTGCCTGAGCAAGTTCGGATGTCTGCTGCAATACAGCCGCTCGGGCAGGATAGCCGTGACAAGGAGCTTCGACGAGCCTGCGGCTGACTATCTTCACAGGCAGAAATACAACGACGACAATGGAAATGAAGAGTAAGATAGGTAATTATGATTTTCTGGTGGAGCCTTTCCACTGCGATTTCTCACACCGTATGTTCCTCGGACATCTGGGAAACAGTCTGCTCAATGCAGCCGACTTCCACTCCAACGACAGGGGATTCGGCATGAACTGTCTCAATCCTTTACACCGCACATGGGTGCTCTCGCGCCTCGTCATGGAGATGGAACGCATGCCGGAGGCTTACGACACCATCACCGTAAGCACATGGGTGGAGAATGTGAAACGCTATTTCACAAGCCGCAACTATGCCGTGAGGGACAGCGGCGGACGGCTGTGCGGATATGGAAAGAGCATATGGGCGATGATCGACACCGTGACGCGGCAGCCGGTTGACATAATGGCTGTGCGCGACGGACTCATTGTAGGGTATGTCGACGATGTGACGCCGTGTCCCATAGAGCCGCCCTCGCGCGTGAAAATGGACGCCGTGGCTGAGCCGGTGCGTACCGTCGAGGCTCGCTACAGCGACGTTGACGTTAACGGACACTTCAACAGTGTGAAATATATAGAGCATATCCTCGACCTGTGGGACATTGAATGGTACCGGTGCAACGACATCCGCCGCATCGACATTGCCTATGTTGCGGAGGCATACATGGGCGACCGGCTCAACATTTATCTTGAACAGACCGGTGAAAGTGAGTATTGCGTGCGCGTGACAAGGCTCTCCGGCGACGCGGAAAAGGAGTCGGAGACATGCCGTTGTAAGATTAAATTTGTGAAAAAGTGACAGAATATTTGGCTGATAGCTTATAAATTGCTATATTTGCCACCCTGTTTGATGAAATAATATAATAAACCGTGGCCTTCGGGTTGCATAAAAACAAGTTGAATATATGGCAGAATTGAATTTCGGTGGCGTGTTGGAAACAGTTGTCACCAGCAAAGAGTTTTCATTGGAAAAGGCACGCGAAGTGCTCAAGAACGAGACCATAGCGGTTCTGGGCTATGGCATTCAGGGTCCCGGACAGGCATGCAACCTGCGCGACAACGGATTCAACGTGATTGTGGGGCAGCGTCAGGGCAAGACATACGACAAGGCTGTGGAGGACGGATGGGTACCAGGTAAAACGCTGTTCTCCATAGAGGAGGCTGCCGACAAGGGTACGATAATATGCATGCTGCTGTCTGACGCCGGACAGATAGCCGTATGGCCTAAGGTGAAACCTTATCTCACGGCTGGCAAGACTCTTTATTACTCGCACGGATTCGCCATCACGTGGAACGACCGCACGGGCGTTGTGCCGCCTGATGATGTCGATGTGATGATGGTTGCGCCCAAAGGCTCGGGCACATCGCTGCGCTCGATGTTCCTCGAGGGACGCGGACTGAACTGCTCGTATGCCGTATATCAGGATGCGTCGGGCAGGGCGGAGGACAAGGCTATAGCCTTCGGAATAGGCATAGGCGCGGGCTATCTGTTCAAGACAACGTTCCAGCGCGAGGCTACAAGCGACCTTACCGGTGAGCGCGGATCGCTCATGGGTGCCATCGAAGGACTGCTCGAGGCGCAGTATGAGGTGCTGCGCGAGCACGGACATTCACCGTCTGAGGCTTTCAACGAGACTGTGGAGGAACTCACACAGAGCCTCATGCCGCTCTTCGCGGCTAAGGGAATGGACTGGATGTACGCCAATTGCTCCACCACCGCACAACGTGGCGCGCTCGACTGGGCACCCCGTTTCCGCGACGCTATAAAGCCTGTCATGGAGTGGCTTTATCTTTCCGTGAAGACAGGCAACGAGGCGCAGATTTCCATCGACAGCAACTCGCAGCCCGACTATCGTGAGAAACTCAACGCCGAACTGAAGGCTATGCGTGAGAAGGAAATGTGGCGCGCTGCCGAAACTGTGCGCAAGCTCCGTCCGGAGAACGAGGAGCTCTGAGCATAAGACTGCTCATTCTACAATCCGTCACAACCATGTCTGTTTTTCATTAAGGCTTGGTTGTGACGCTTTTTTTATTTCATATTCATGCCATGAATGCCATACCGCGCCTCATTCCAGGTGTTTTCCCCGTCCGTCATAGTGCCGCCCACCCAGTAGAGACGCAAAATCTTGCGTCTCCCGACCACCCCATACCAATACATAATCACAACATCATCCTGCCCGTCAGTGCTTTTCCATCTCGCGGAACGCACGGTTCCGCGCCATGAATCTCCATTTTCCGATAAGCCGTCTTAGGTTTTACATCATACTATATATATTATTACATCATGCTATATATATAATATGGTGTGAACGGCGCGCATATTTCATATGCTGTTCTTGCATTTATGCTGGCGCGGATTTATATGAACGATTTTCGTGTATAATCTGTAAGAATATGGCTTAATTTTGAGTTTTCATGTGTCGGATGCCTTTAAAAAAAGGCGATGAAGTACGTTTGGTTTGTATTTTTCCGATTTTTTGTTGTATATTTGTACTATTATTTTAAAGGAGGGAAACATTTTAAGCGTGGTGATATGCTACATTCGCCGCGCTCCTCCGCCTGATGTATGCAAACCATAAATAGAAAAGGGAAAACCCTTGAACCGTGTATGGAAAGACAAAAGAGATACTCCAAGACAATCATAGGCATGTGCATGACGCTTCTCGGAATACTGTCGTGCGGACATGCCGGACAGACCGGTGTGATAGCGGAGAGAGAACGCATAGACACACTGCTCATATCGCGTTTCGATTCTGTATATACCAATCCTGACCTGATGGAGAAACGGTTCCGCGAAGCACAGAAAGGACTGACCGACAGTATGTCGTATTACAGGCTGGAACTGTTTGCCGGATACTGCCGCCACCTTATGGGGAATACCCCGGATGCTGTCGGCATCAACCGCAAGGTGATGGCTTATGCCCGTTCGCATGAGGGTTGTGAGGCTCTGGAAGCCATGTGCTGGAATCATCGTCGCGCGCTGTTGCTGGGCATGAACATGCGCGACTCGTCCATAGCATGCCTTCATCACGCCTACGACGCGCTCTACCGCACCTCCGACCGGCGCGAGCTTGAGAACATCTGCATAAACCTTGCGGACGAGTACAGACAGAAAGGCGACTGGGACAGTGCGGCACGTTACTACCGCAAAGCATTGTGGGTGGCTGACTCACTGGGCTCGGAGAAGGTGAGGTTCAGCATATATGTCGGTCTGGCACAGGTGTATGCGGATATGCATAACTTCTCTCAGGCACATCATTATTTCGACATGGCGGAGCGCAATCCGGAGGAAAGGCTGGAGTATGAGGAGTATTACTTCCTTAACTCCAAGGGCAACTGCTACTACTTCGAGGAACGTTACACAGAGGCATTGGAGTGCTTCATGAAGGCATACGGCATAGTCAGGAAGTTCAGCCAGCCGTCGCTCGACGCGCTTACGGAGGCCAACATCGGTGAGATATACACTCTACTGGGACGTTACGATTCCGCTCACTTCTATCTGGACAAGTCGTATGCGCATTTCGCTCAGGCTCCGCAGGCAAACGAGGACGCCATGTTCTATCTCAACAGCCTGCAGGCTGCGCTCGCACTCAACGAGCACAGGCTCGACGAGGCGGGCAGGTATCTGTCAAAGCCTTACAATCCCGAGCGCGTGGGACCTTCTTACATGTATCTTCACAACAAGCGTCTGATGGAGTATTACGAGCGTCAGGGCGACTGGCGCAAGGCTTACATGTACAGAGAAATGGTGGAGAAATACAACGACTCGATACGCAACGAGCGACACATGAACAGCATCGCGGAGATAGACTACCGCTACCGGCAGGACACAACGCTCCTGAAGCGTGACATACTCATAGCCGGAAAGAACGTGCAGCTGTCCGAACAGCACACCACCATCGTCTTCATAGTCGCCCTGCTCCTCATTGTCGTGCTCGGGGCGGTGCTGGTGTTCGTATACGTGCGGCGCAAGAACGAGCGCATATATGCCCGTCAGCTCGCTCTGGTCACAAGGCTTCGCATGGACAATGTGAAGAACCGCATATCACCGCATTTCACGCTCAACGTGCTCAACGCCATCATGCCGGCTATGAGGCAGTATGAGGAACTGTCGCATAAGATGCAGCTCTTCGTGAAGGTGTTGCGCTCAAACCTGCTCGCATCAGACAAGATGGCGATGACACTTGCCGAGGAGATGGAGGTTGTTAAGGACTTCGTGAGTCTCCGCGAGCAGACCAATCCGGTGACGCCGCATGTCTCTTGGCATGTGGACGAGACTGTGGACACGGGCATCCTCGTGCCCACTATGTGCATACAGATTCCCGTTGAGAACGCCTTGAAGTACGCCTTCGACGGCATGGAAGGCTGTGGGGAGATAACGGTGAGCATCGACGGCAGGGACAGGGGAGCGCTTGTGAGCATCCGCGACAACGGATGCGGATACAATCCCGGCGCGCACAGCAACTCGGAACGCGGCACTGGAAACGGTCTGAAGATGCTCTACCGCACGGTGGAGATGCTCAACGCGAGAAACACCGTGAAGATGCGGTTCGACATACGCAACCTTTCGGATGCGGGAGAGCGTGGCACTCTCGTCACAATATACATACCTTATAGCTATCAGTTCAACCTATAACACATAAAAAGACCTATGAACAATAAAGTGATGTCAGCCGTCATCATCGATGACGAACCAGGAGCCATACGTGCCTTGGAGGCTGACCTGCTGGCTTACGACGACATTGTCGTTGCCGACACACAGACAAGTGTCGGGAAGGCGAGGCGCAGCATAATGCGCCATCAGCCCGATATTATTTTCGTTGACGTGGAGATGCCGGGCACGAGCGGCATAGAGCTGATGAAGGAGATGAGACCTCTCATGGGCAGCAACATGCACGTGGTGTTCTACACGGCATACGACAAGTACCTTATCGACGCGCTGCGCGCCTCGGCGTTCGACTATCTTCTCAAACCATACACCACCGAAGAGCTGCGCGCCATAATAGAGCGTGTGAGGGACGACAGGCGCAGCGGCAGAGGTGTGGCGGCACCGCAGGCACCCGACATCGTCTCAGGCGACCGCTTCGCCGTGCAGACCGTAGACCGCCTCATGCTGCTCCGGCGTCGCGAGATTCTCTTTTTCCGCTATGACGAGAGCCGTTGCTGGGTCATTGTGCTTACCAGCATGGAGGAGCACCGTCTGCGCCGCACCACCAAGGCTAAGGAAATACTCGCCATGAGCAGTACGTTTGTGAAGGTGAGCTCCAACTGTATTCTCAACATCGACTACCTTGCATCGGTGGAGTACACCACGCTCAGGTGTGTGCTCTTCCCGCCGTTCAACAATCTGGAGATAATGGCGAGCCGACGTCACTATTCGGAGATAAAGGAGGCTCTGAAACTGCTGTGAACTGCCGGTGCGGCTCTTCGGCGGCACAGTGCGGCAGGCTGTATGGCTTATGACTATTGTGTGCGTTAATCCTTGATTATTTTCCTGGTGTTTTTTAATTACCGCATAGTCACGTTTTTCTCCCGTTCGGGCACGGTTGGAGCGCGTACGGTGCACGCCCGCTCCGACCGTGGTTGCATTTTTTCTTTTGTTTTCCTAACTTTGCGCATACAGATGCCGTGCGTCTCACGCGACTCCGCCGTTTCTCCGAAGCGGCTGCGCAGGCATGTATGGAGCGCGTAACGGCATCAGGTATGCGGACATACGCAGAGACGGTATTCTCATCCGCCTCTCATGGCGAGACTTTCCTGATAGGGAATGTCTGACGTCACTGTCGGCTTGCATTCACTATGGAAAAATAAAAACTCGTGCAGGCAGAGGTGATACTCGGGCATTCCTTTTTCATGTTACCCGTGTTGTCGGGCAGTCATATGTCCGTCAGCAGATTGCAGGGACAATATAAAACGATTATAATATGAACGATTTCAAGATTCTGGTCTCAACTGTCTTTGCGGCATTCATGGCTTTCATGCCTGCCGTGGCACAGGATAAGATCATCACGAAGGACGGTGACGTGCTACAAGGATGGAATGTGGAAGTGAGCGACAAGTATGTTTTCTACAACACGGAGAATAAGACCGATGCCGACATCAAGCGCATGGAGAAGGACAAGGTGCTGATGGTTAAACGGCAGGACGGCTCCACGTTGAACCTGTATGAGGACGCGCAGCCGGCGGCAAAACAGGCTCCGGCAGCAGCCGAACCGGCGGGACAGGGTCCGGTGATGGTGAAGGTGACGGATTTGGACGATGCCGCGAGGAAAGCCAACGAGGAGGCGTTGGCTCAGGTGAATGCTGAGATAACGTATCAGCCTAAGGAAGGTGAGGATGATAAGGATGCTAAATGGGCATTGCTGAGTTGGGGAGTGAAAGACGGTTCTGTGCTGGATGACGGTAACATAAGGATAAGTTTTGTACGCGGAGTGATGTATTCTGTTAAGAACAAACCGGATGGATTTAGAGTCCTTCACGATTATTTCGTCGACAAACACAACAGTCCGGCTATAGCGGTACGTGTTGAAAACAAGTCTGACCGTACAGTGTACGTAGACCTCGGTAACAGTTTCTTCGTGCGTATGGGTCAGTCTTATTGCTATTATGTGCCATCGTCAACAACCTCAAGCTCATCTTCTTCATCAGGTGCGGGCGTAAATCTCGGCAGCGTTGCGGGTGCGTTGAACATTGGGGGAGTCGTTGGGCAACTGGCAGGAGGAGTGAATGTTGGAGGCGGAAACACAAATGGCGGAAGCACAACAACGTATGCACAGCGTGTAATATCCATTCCTCCAAAGGCGAGCTATGACCTCAGCGCAATGCCTATGTTTCCAAGAAAGAATGCTTTTGACATAATTCCAGGATTGTCTTTTTATAGCGACATTAGGATTACGGGGGATTACGGATTGCATATAGACTACAAAAAAGGTGCGTTAAATCCCGGAAGCTTGTATAAATATGCGGCAGACAACTCACCTGTTAACATGTCTGCAATTGTGGCTTATTCCTTTTCAGAGAATTGTACAAGCGAGCGTGTTATTTCAGCAAACTTGTATCTGAAAGATGTGATGGGCGTTGATTATAGTAATTTTACAGGGAAATTGAAGGGCAATCTTAACATCCCACCGAAAGTTATATGCGTAGCAGCGAAAGCCAAAGACTCTAAAGACGGTGGATTTCAGTTCCCGCAATAATCTGTACAAGACCGTACGGTGATGTCCATTGTTCCGTTTATATAGGTCTGGAGCATAATAAGTCTTGGCTCAACAGCCTTCATTGTTGGCTGTTCCGGTATCAACTCAACAGTCTGTGGTGATGTTTCGGGTTGTGAGATGCTGGGAGTCAGTTGGCGGATGACATGATAAATAATTATTTGTAGATAGTTTGCTTTGTTTTTTCATTGCTGTTCAATTTTTCATAACGGCAGTAAAAAACGGTCCGGCACCGGTTTCCGGCTGCCGGACTTTTATATATCGCATAGTCTATGGCGGCATGTCCATGGTGCTTTCATCGCTCGGTTGGTGTATATCTGTTCCCGTTCCTGTTATGGATAAAATCAAATTAATATTGTTTGCTTCACCCAGTAGAGACGCAAAATCTTACGTCTCCCGTCCAACCCATACCAATATATTATATCAACATCCTCCCTTCCTTCATCGCATTCTTCCTCAGTAGAGACGCAAAATCTTGCGTCTCCCGAGCCCACCCATACCAATATATTATATCAATACCCTCCCTTCCTTCATCGCATTCCTCCCCAGTAGAGACGCAAAATTTTGCGTCTCCCGTCCTGCCCATACCAATATATCATATCAATATCCTCCAGCCCGTCAGCTCAATTCTCCCTCGTGAGACGCAAAATTTTGCGTCTCTACTGGTCCGCGCGGTAGGAATAGGGCGAATGCACCACCTTTTATATGATTATATATTATTCTTTTTGAAATAAAAATAATGAATTCTGGTGCGGATTTCAGATTCTTTTCAGAATTGGGTGATATTTTTGCGGCATAAGAGAACAATAATAACGTAAAAATAAAAACTTATGCGTATGAAAGGAAGATTCACTATTCTGACACTCATGATGGCGATGTTCATCATGTTATCGTGTGACAACAATGATTCTTTTGACGACGGACGTCTGAGCGAGAGTCAGGTGCCCAAGGCTGTGTTGGCTGAGTTTGAGCAGAAATATCCGGACGCCACGAACGTCACGTGGGCTAAGAAATACAACTCGTATGCCGTTGCCAGCTTCACCACAAACGGACAGAAAGCCGCTGCCAAAGACCATACGGCATGGTTTGAATGGGGCACGGGAAAGTGGAACATGACCGAGATAGAGATGCCTTACGCCATGATTCCCGATGCCGTGAAGACCGCTTTCGAGGCAAGCGACTATTCCAAGTCACCGTGGGTGACCGACGATGAGGTGGACTATCTGCAAAGACCGGGAAACGCCGAGGCTCTCTATGTGATACAGGTGGAGAAAAAGGAGTCGGGCGTCGAGACCGAGATGGATCTCTACTACACCGCCGACGGCATACTCGTGAAGGAAATTGCCGACGTGGAGAAGGACAACGACTATCACGACTACCTGCCGCAGACACCGTCTGACGCCATCAGCGCATGGCTCACACAAAACTATCCGGGAGCCCGCGTGGTGGATATCGAGCGCGAGCACAACTCCACAGAGATAGAGTTCGTGCATGGAGGACTGAAATATGAGGCGGTGTTCGACTCGTCAGGACAGTGGGTATACACCAAGACCGACTTGGGACGAAACTACGCCAGACTCGTTCCTGAGGTGGTGCTCAGTGCCCTCACCGGCAAGTACAGCACCGGAGAGTGGCGCGTGGACGACGCCGAGGAGTTCCTGTCTGCCACGAACCACTACTATTGTTTTGAGCTTGAGCGCATACGGAGCGCGTGGGACGACGAGACCGACGTGTACATCAGTGCCGACGGAACGTTCATCGACCGTCCGCAGAATCCTGACATCTCCGGCGGAGAGGGCGGTAAGGTGCCCGTTGCCGAAGACCTCCTGACATTCATCGAACAGAAATACAACGGTGCGGTTGTGATAGGAAAGGAGTATGACGACGGTCTGCTGGAGATAAAGATAAAGCACGACGGACTGATAAAGGAGGTGAAGTTCAACGGCAGAAGCGAATGGGTGGAGACCGAGTACGACCTTTACAGCTACGACGCCCTGCCGCAGGCTGTGCGCGCCACGCTCGAGGCTGACAAGGACTTCCGTAAGGTGAACATGGAGATGGAGGTCAAGGAGAAACCTTCCGACACCATTTACACCATTGAGATAGAGACCGCCCGCATGGAGGTGCAGTATGTCATAAACGCTGCGGGGACGCTCCTGCATAAGGAATATGACGACTGACGCACTGTGACATGCTTGTGATTATCATGGCGCGAGCCTGAGTAGAGACGCAAAATCTTGCGTCTCCCGATTAAAAACAGCATTGAAGGACAACACGCAACAGTGTCCTCACCTTGCAATGGGTTAATCGTGAGACGCAAGATTTTGCATCGTTACAGACTCGCGCCATAGTTTTTATGTATCGTTAAATCATATATATAATACTCGCGCCCCAAAAGTAGAGACGCAAAATCTTGCGTCTCCCGATTAAACACCGCATTGAAGGACAGCACGTAACAGTGTCCTCACCTTGCAATACCTTAATCGTGAGACGCAAAATCTTGCGTCTCCCGTCCTACCCATACCAATATGTAATATCAATAACATATCTCCCGTCAGCGCATTCCTTCCTCGTGAGACGCAAAATTTTGCGTCTCTACAGGCTGGCGCCATTGTTTTTCTTCTGTAATGTGCTTTCTTTTCCTCTCATTTGCATTATCTTTGCATAAGATAAGCTGCATTCGGGAAATTGAAAGCAAGCTTTCTTTTCCTCTCATTTGCATTATCTTTGCATAAGATAAGCTTCGGCTCGGCAGTATCAAGTCCGGCAAAACTTCGTTTTTCCGACTTGCTGTTGCACTCGCCTTGCATTATCTTTGCACCATATTTATATACATATGATAAATCTTACACGTCTGTTTTTCCTCTTCGCCGTCACACTCCTGCCTTGCCGTCTGTGGTGTGCCGGCATGCCGTCATCCCTTGCGGAGCGCATTGACTCCATCCTTTCGGGCAGGCGGATGACCGTTGGAGTGTCGGCTGAATGCGGTGACTTCAGTTATGTAAGGAACGCGCGAGTGCGCTTTCCGCTCATGAGCGTGTTCAAGGTACATGTCGCCATGAAGGTGCTTGCCGACATGTCGGCAAGCGGCACAAGCCTCGACACCGTGGTGCATGTGGAGAGAGCCATGCTGCGTGAGAACACTTACAGTCCGCTGAGGGACGCCCGTCCGTCGGGAGACGTCGACATCACGCTTGCCGGACTGATGAGATACAGCGTGGCGGAAAGCGACAACAACGCCTGCGACATACTCATACGCATGGCAGGCGGAATAGGACAGGTCGACCGTTATGTGCGCTCGCTCGGTGTGGACGGCTTCCGCCTGATGCACGATGAGGACGCCATGCACCGCGACATCACCCGCTGCTACGACAACTGGAGCACCCCGGAGGCTATGACACGGCTCATGAAAATCGTCTTCGAAGGCTCCACACCGCTCTACGCGCCTCTGCGGAGCATGATGGCTGCCACCGTGACGGGTGCTGACAAGATACGTGCCGGAGTGCCTGAAAGCCTTCATGTAGCCCACAAGACGGGCAGCTCCGACCGCATAGCAGGCATAAAGACCGGTGACAACGATGTCGCCGTGGTGCGCATGCCGTCGGGACGCAACTGCTACATCACCGTCTTCATAAAAGATTCCGCCGAGACCGACGCTGTCAATGCAGCCGTCATAGCCGCCGTGGCGCGTGAGATAGTTGAGGAGGTGACGGCGCGCGGACTCTGATGCAGGTCAGCCTGCGGACGGTACGTTACCTTTCCGCCATGCCGCCGCAGTTGCTTAGCATGGATGGACAAGCTGTGGCTGAAGTAAAAAATTTTGACAGTCTGAAAGCTGTAAAACAGAAATGGCATCGCGGAGTCTATCCGGAAGCGATGCTGTTTTTGTTGTTCCATATCTCCGTTTCTTTCGCGTGATGAGTCTGAAAAAGGTTTTCCGACGGGCGAAACCCGCTTTTCCGGTGTACGGAAGAGGCTCTGTCGGCATCCGGAAAAGCCTTTCCTGTGGTGTCAAAAAGGCTCTTCCGTCTGCCCGAACGGGCTTTTCCGCACGAGGATAAATCCTTTTTTATTTGATTGTGTCGCATAAACGGCTGGCAGACAGAGAGATACCCAAACCGTGCAAAACTCGCGTATTTGCGCCGGGAACTGCTCCTGCACGCTTCCACGCCGTTCTCGCGGAGTTGACGTTCCACCGTTGTTCCTCCCCAATGTTTGTTTCTACGCCAATACAAAACCCCTTCATCGCCCTGCTTCATCTCCTTGCCGTCGTGTCTGCATGGGATTCCCGGGCGGTGCTTTTTGACGCTTACGCTTGCGCACAGGCTGTTTCCCGTCATGCCATGCCGTCGGTTCCGGAGCCTTTTATGGCAGAATAAACGTAACCGGAGCGTTTTTCCGGCATTTTTATTATATAAATATCGCGCGATTTACAATATGTTATAAAATACCGGTTTTTGCTTACATATATTGTGATATTGGCACCTTGGATGGCTGCTATGTTATAAATCGTAAGATGGCTTTATTTTTTTTGATTATCAGTATGGTCTTTTCTGTCATTCTGAAAGGAAATTATTACTTTTGCAGGACAAAGTAAATAATTTGTGATAAATATATTTCACAAGGACAGAATTATAGGGTAAAACGATAACTTTTGATAAAATGACAATGTCGGAAAGAACCGGATTATATGACGCATCACACGAACACGATGCGTGCGGAGTGGGTATGATAGTGGACATACACGGTAACAAGTCGCACGAACTGGTGGACTCGGCTCTCAAAGTGCTCGAGAACATGAAGCACAGGGGCGCCGAGGGGGCTGACAACAAGACCGGCGACGGTGCCGGCATCATGCTTCAGATACCCCACGAGTTCATTCTCCTGCAAGGCATTCCAGTGCCGGAGAAGGGCAAGTAAGGCACGGGTCTGGTGTTCCTTCCAAAAGACCCGGACCTTCAGGCGGGCATGCTCAGCATAATGATAGAGGAGATTGAGCGCGAGGGACTCACTCTGATGCACCTCCGCAGCGTGCCCGTCAACTCGTCGGTGCTCGGCAAGGACGCGCTCGCCACGGAGCCCGACATCAGGCAGGTGTTCATAACGGGGGCGGCGGACACTGCCACCTTCGACCGCACCCTGTACATCATACGCAAGCGCATCGAGCGTCGCATCACGCATAAGGACTTCTACATCGTGTCGCTCTCGAGCAAGAACATCGTCTACAAGGGCATGCTCTCGTCGGTGCAGGTGCGCGAATATTTCCCCGACCTCACCCAACCTTATTTCACGAGCGGCATAGCCGTGGTGCACTCGCGCTTCAGCACCAACACGTTTCCCACGTGGAGCCTTGCCCAGCCGTTCCGTCTGCTCGCGCACAACGGCGAGATAAACACCATCAGGGGCAACCGCGCGTGGATGGAGGCGCGCGAGAGTGTGCTCTCCACTCCGGCTCTTGGCGATGTCAGAGGCATACGTCCCGTCATACAGCCGGGCATGAGCGACAGTGCCTCGCTCGACAATGTGCTTGAGTTCTTCGTCATGTCGGGACTCAGTCTTCCGCATGCCATGGCGATGCTCATACCCGAGTCGTTCAACGACAAGAACCCGATCAGCGAGGACCTGAAGGCGTTCTACGAGTACCACTCCATCCTCATGGAGCCGTGGGACGGTCCGGCGGCGCTCCTCTTCAGCGACGGTCGCTATGCCGGTGGCATGCTCGACCGCAACGGTCTGCGCCCGGCGCGCTATCTCATAACGCGCAACGACATGATGGTTGTGGCGAGCGAGGCTGGCGTCATAGGCTTCGAGCCGGGCGACATAAAGGAGAAAGGACGCCTCCAGCCGGGCAAGATTCTGCTCGTGGACACACAGGAGGGCAGGATATACTACGACGGGGAACTGAAGGAGAGTCTCGCTTCTATGAAGCCCTACAGGCAGTGGCTGTCAGCCAACCGCATTGAGCTGGACGCCCTGCGCAGCGGACGCAAGGCGCAGAACAGCGTGGACGACTACGCAAGAAAGCTGAGGGCGTTCGGATATACGCGCGAGGATGTGGAGCTTGTCATACAGCCTATGTGTGTCAACGGCTCCGAGCCGACTGCCTCCATGGGCAACGACACGCCGCTCGCAGTGCTGTCCGACCGTCCCCAACTGCTCTTCAACTACTTCCGGCAGCAGTTCGCCCAGGTCACCAACCCGCCCATTGACCCCATCCGCGAGGAGCTTGTCATGTCGCTCACGGAGTACATCGGTGCGGTGGGCATGAACATCCTGCTGCCCGACGAGTCGCACTGCAAGATGGTGAGACTGCCTCACCCCGTGCTCACAAACACCCAGCTCGACATCCTCTGCAACATACGCTACAAGGGATTCAACACCGTTAAGCTGTCGGCTGTATTCAGTCCGGATGGCGGAAAAGCATCCCTGCACGCCGCGCTCGGCAGTCTGTGCCGTCAGGCGGAGGCGTCGGTGGACGAGGGGGCTAACTATATCATACTCTCCGACCGCGCTGTGGACGCCTCGCATGCAGCCATCCCGTCGCTCCTTGCGGTGAGTGCCGTGCACCATCACCTCATATCCGTGCAGAAGAGAGTGCAGACCGCGCTCATCGTGGAGAGCGGTGAGATACGCGAGGTGATGCATGCCGCCCTGCTGCTTGGCTACGGGGCGAGTGCCATCAATCCCTATATGGCGTTCGCGGTGACCGACTCTCTGGTGAGAAGCAACGCCATACAGCTCGACTACGACACTGCGGAGAAGAACTATGTCAAGGCTCTCTGCAAGGGATTATACAAGATAATGAGCAAGATGGGCATAAGTACCATCCGCTCTTATCGCGGTGCCAAGATATTCGAGGCGGTGGGAGTGGGAGCCGATCTGCTGCACGACTGCTTCGGAACGGATGTCTCCACCATCGGCGGAATAGGCTTGGAGGAGATAGCGCGCGACTATGCGGCGTTCCACAACGACGGGTTCGGCTCTGCCGCTGTGTCGGGACTGCTGCCTCACATCGGACTTTTCTCCTATCGTAAGGACGGGGTGAGGCATGCGTGGAACCCTGAGACCATCTCCGCCTTGCAGCTCGCGACGAGGTTGGGGAGCTATAAGAAGTTCAAGGAGTTCACTTCTCTTGCTGACCGGAAGGACGGTGAGATATTCCTCCGCGACTTCTTCGACTTCAAGACCAGTCCCATCCCGATAGACCGTGTGGAGCCGGTGGAGGACATAGTGCGCCGTTTCGTGACCGGAGCTATGTCGTTCGGAGCCATCAGCAAGGAGGCTCACGAGGCTCTCGCGCTTGCTATGAACGAGCTGGGAACGCGCAGCAACACCGGCGAGGGAGGCGAGGACAGCAGCCGCTTTCACGGTTCGTCGGACGGCATATCGCTCAACAGCAGGACAAAACAGGTGGCGTCGGGACGTTTCGGAGTGACTGCCGAATATCTTGTCAATGCCGACGAGATACAGATAAAGGTGGCGCAGGGTGCCAAACCGGGCGAGGGAGGACAGCTGCCAGGCTTCAAGGTGGACGAGGTAATAGCCCGTACGCGCCACTCCATACCCGGTATCTCGCTCATATCTCCGCCTCCCCATCACGACATATACTCCATAGAAGACCTCGCGCAGCTCATTTTCGACCTTAAGAATGTCAATCCCAAGGCACGGATAAGCGTGAAGCTCGTGGCGGAAAGCGGAGTGGGGACCATCGCGGCGGGCGTTGCCAAGGCGAAGGCTGACCTCATCGTCATCTCCGGAGCGGAGGGTGGAACGGGTGCCTCGCCCGCTTCGTCGATGCGCTATGCCGGTGTTCCGCCGGAGATAGGGCTCAGCGAGACACAGCAGACGCTCGTCCTCAACGGTCTGCGCGGGCAGGTGCGCCTGCAGGCGGACGGTCAGCTGAAGACCGGACGCGACATTATAAGCATGGCGTTGCTCGGTGCCGACGAGTTCGGATTCGGCACTTCGGTGCTCATTGTGCTCGGTTGTGTGATGATGAGGAAGTGTCACACCAACATGTGTCCGGTGGGAGTGGCTACTCAGGATGAGCGTCTGCGCGCGCATTTCCGCGGTCATTACAAGTTCGTCGTGAACTATTTCAGGTTCCTCGCGCAGGAAGTGAGGGAGTATCTTGCGCAGATGGGATTCACCAGACTCGACGACATAGTGGGCAGGACAGACCTTATCGTGCTGAAGAACACCGAAGGACATGGCAGGGCTTCGCTGCTCGACTTCAGCCGTATGCTGCATATGGTTGACAACGGAGCAGCCATCCGCCACACGGGAGAGCAGCGGCACGACATCGGCAGCGTGATGGATGTCGGCATGATTGCCGCAGCGCGCGACGCCATAGAGAACGGCAGGGAGGTGTCGCTCGACTATGCCATCGCCAACACCGACCGTTCTGTCGGCGCGATGCTGTCGGGAGCGGTCGCCGCGAGATACGGCAACGACGGACTGCCCGAGCATTCCATCAACGTCAGATTCAAAGGCTCGGCGGGTCAGAGCTTCGGTGCGTTCCTCGCGCACGGCATAAGTTTCCGCCTCGAAGGTGAGGCAAACGACTATCTGGGCAAGGGTCTGAGCGGCGGACTCATATCTGTTCGTCCGCCCATAAGGTCGAACTTCGACGCCGGAAAGAACACCATCGCAGGCAACACGCTGCTCTACGGAGCCACGGGAGGACAGGTCTACATCAACGGTTGCGTGGGCGAGAGGTTCGCGGTGCGCAACTCCGGCGCCGTGGCAGTGGTGGAAGGCGTGGGCGACCACTGCTGCGAGTACATGACGGGAGGCAGGGTCGTGGTGCTCGGAAAGACCGGACGCAACTTCGCCGCGGGCATGAGCGGCGGCGTGGCATACGTCTGGGACCGCGACCGCACGTTCGACTACTTCTGCAATATGGAGATGGTGGAGCTGTCGCTGCTCGAGAGTTCCACTGCAAGAAAGGAGCTTCACGAGCTCATCAGACAGCATTATCTGTACACATGCTCACCCTTGGCGCGCACCATGCTTGACGACTGGAACCGCTATGCCGACGAGTTCATACAGGTGACACCTATCGAATACAAGCGCGTACTTGCCGAAGAGCAGATGCGGAAGCTGCAACAGAAGATAGCGGACGTGCAGAGAGATTATTAAACAGAGTCAGAACATTATCACAGAAACATATATGGGAAACCCTAAAGCATTTCTCACCATACCACGGCAGGAGGCGGGCTACCGTCCGGTGCACGACAGGATAAGCGACTACGGTGAGGTGGAACAGACGTTGAACACGAGTGAACGCAAGCTGCAGGCGTCGCGCTGCATGGACTGCGGAGTGCCTTTCTGCCATTGGGCGTGCCCCTTGGGCAACCGTCCTCCGGAGTTTCAGGACGCACTGTATAAGGGCAAGTGGCGCGAGGCTTACGAGATACTGACCGCCACAAACGACTTTCCCGAGTTCACCGGACGCATCTGTCCGGCGCTCTGCGAGAAGAGTTGCGTGCTCAAACTGGCAATCGACGCCCCCGTGACGATAAGGGAGGACGAGGCTGCCATAATAGAGGCGGCGTTCAGGGAAGGATATGTGCAGCCGCACAAGTATGGGCGCAACGGCATGAAGGTCGGCATAGTGGGCTCCGGACCGGCAGGGCTTGCCGCCGCAAACCGCCTCAACGCCATGGGCTATGAGGTGACGGTGTTTGAGAAGGATGAGTATGTGGGCGGACTGTTGCGCTTCGGCATACCCAACTTCAAGCTCAACAAGGCTGTCATCGACCGCCGCATCGGCATCATGGAAGCCGAGGGCGTGAGGTTCTGCGTGAACACTCCGATAGACACCCAGGACCTTCCTGACGGCTTCGACGCATGGTGTCTGTGCACAGGAACACCGCAGGCGCGCGACCTTGACATTCCCGGGCGCGAGCTGAAAGGCATACACTTCGCACTGGAGATGCTCTCGCAGCAGAACAGGGTGCTTGCCGGACAGACCTTCGAGGGCGACAGCCGCATCAGTGCCAAGGGCAAACGGGTGCTCGTGATAGGCGGAGGCGACACGGGCAGCGACTGCATCGGCACGAGCAACAGGCAGGGTGCGGTGTCGGTGATGCAGATAGAGATAATGCCGAAACCGCCGGTAGGGCACAATCCGGCTACTCCCTGGCCGCAGTGGCAGCAGGTGCTGAAGACCAGCTCGAGCCACGAGGAGGGCTGCGAACGCCGCTGGTGTCTTGCCTCGACACGCTTCGTCGGGACGGAGGACGGACGGGTGAGCGGTGTGGAAGTGGAGGAGGTGGAGTGGACTCCTGCCTCCGACGGCGGACGCCCGGTGATGAGACCCACGGGCAAGAAGGAAATGATAGACGCCGACATGGTGCTTCTGGCAATGGGATTCCTCAGACCGCAGCATCCCGAATATGCCGACAACGTGTTCGTGGCGGGCGACGCGGCTACCGGAGCAAGCCTCGTGGTGAGATGCATAGCGGGCGGACGGAAAGCCGCTCAGGACATAGACAATTATCTTAAAAAGCTATAGCGTATGTGTGGAATAACTGCCATATTTGATATAAAGGACGACGTGGGCACGCTGAGGACAAAGGCTCTCGGCATGTCGAGGAAGATAAGGCACCGCGGACCTGACTGGAGCGGCATTTACTGCGGACGGTCTGCCATACTGTGTCATGAACGATTGTCGATCGTCGACCCGCAAAGCGGCGGACAGCCGCTGTTCTCTCCCGACAGAAAACAGATTCTCGCAGTGAACGGGGAGATATACAACCACCGCGAGATACGCGCGCGCTATGCCGGAAAATACGCTTTCGGCACGGGCAGCGACTGTGAGGTGATACTCGCGCTCTACCGCGACAAGGGCGTGGACTTCATCGAGGAACTGAACGGAATATTCGCTTTCGCGCTCTATGATGAGGAGAGGGACGAGTATCTCATCGCACGCGACGCCATCGGGGTGATACCGCTTTACATCGGCAAAGACAGCGAGGGGCGCGTCTGCTGCGCCAGTGAGCTGAAGGCTCTCGAGGGTGTGTGCGAGAGCTACGAGCCCTTCCTGCCCGGACACTATTACTGGAGCCGCGAGGGGAAGATGAGACGCTGGTACAGGAGAGAGTGGACGGAATATGACAATGTGAGGCTCAACTACACTCCGGAGGCGGTGAACCATACGCGCGTCGCGCCAGGGGAGGATGCCGCCGCAAGGCAGACCGCCGACCTGCGCGAGGCTCTCGACAGTGCGGTGAGGCGGCAGCTGATGAGCGACGTGCCCTACGGAGTGCTGCTCTCGGGCGGTCTCGACAGCTCGGTCATATCGGCTCTGGCAAAGAAATACGCCGCGCGCCGCATAGAGACGGGCGGGCGCAACGCAGCATGGTGGCCGCAGCTGCACAGCTTCGCGGTGGGACTGAAGGGCTCGCCCGACCTTGAGAAGGCGCGCGAAGTGGCTCTTCACATAGGCACGGTGCACCATGAGATAAACTACACAATAGAGGAAGGGCTTGACGCCTTGCGCGATGTGATATACTACATCGAGACATACGACGTCACCACTGTGCGCGCATCCACCCCCATGTATCTGCTCGCGAGGGTGATAAAGAGCATGGGCATAAAGATGGTGCTTAGCGGAGAGGGAGCCGACGAGGTGTTCGGCGGATACCTCTATTTCCATAAGGCACCCGACGCACGGGCTTTCCACGAGGAGACGGTGCGCAAGCTCTCGAAGCTGTATCTGTATGACTGCCTGCGCGCCAACAAGTCTCTGTCGGCGTGGGGAGTGGAGGGCAGGGTGCCGTTTCTTGACAAGGAGTTTCTCGACACGGCTATGCGGCTCAACCCTTCGGTGAAGATGTGCCCCGGCAAAACCATCGAGAAGAAGATTGTGAGAGACGCTTTCTGCGACCTGCTGCCCGAAAGTGTGGCGTGGAGACAGAAGGAACAGTTCAGCGACGGGGTGGGCTACAGCTGGATAGACACGCTGAAGGACGTCACGTCGAAGGCTGTGAGCGACGGGCAGATGGCGCGCGCGGCGGAGCGTTTCCCCGTAAACACTCCGATGAACAAGGAGGAATACTACTACCGCAGCATATTCGAGGAGTATTTTCCGAGCGAGAGTGCCGCCCGCAGCGTGCCCAGCGTGCCGAGCGTGGCGTGCTCCACGGCTGAGGCTCTTGCGTGGGACGACTCGTTCGCAGGCGTAAACGAGCCGAGCGGAAGAGCCGTGAGCGGCGTGCATGAGGATGCTTATTAGAGGTCAGCCTCCGCACGACTGATTGTTTATTTTGTGATAAATCAATAGTTGTCTGTCCTGTACGTGACTGTCATCGGAGGTATGTTCCGGTGCGGCTCGGACAGGACTTTTTCTGCAAACGGACGTGTGCGGGCGGTGAAAGGGATTCTGCATAAATATACGGAACACACCATGGCGTCGTGAATAAATATTCACCGTAACTTGAAAATACCGCCGTTTTTCTGTCCTCATGCCTCTTCGGGCGCAAATACGCGAGTTTTCAGCGTTTTGCATACGTCATTGACAATCAGCCATTTGCATCATCCCAATAATCCGTACCGCCCATTCCGCCTCGCCAAATAGCCTCTTCCACACCCCCAAAGAGCCTCTTCCGCATCCTCAAAGAGCCCATCCCATCCCCTCAAAAACCCTCTTCCGAACCACCAAAAACCCTTTCCCGCGCCTCCAAACCCCGTCCCGTGTCCTCAAAAAGCCTTTCCCACACTCCCACCCCCTCACTTTCTCACCTTCTCACCCCCTCCTCACTCTCTCCCCATCTCCCCTTTTCCCGTTTTCAGTTGTCAAATTTTTTTACCATGAAAATGAATGTTTATGCATTTTCCGGAGCATGTCTGTTGTGTGATGATCGGCTGTCATGATTATTTATTGTTCTATTATTCTTTAGGCAATGTCACTTCCCGGTTTTGCGGAATACGCGGAGGGTTCGTTCATGACAAGGCTTCAAACAGGATAAAGGCGGATGTGCGCATAAGGAACGGCGGGCGTACAGCGGTGTGCGGATGAGTTTATGGCATTCTGAAAGCGTGTCGGTGTATGAAGAAAAGGATTTCATTTACATACCGCGACAGGCGGAACGGACTGACGGAAAATAAAAACCGGACTGCCTCGCGGCAGCCCGGAATCACTTGTTGAATAACTAACAATGAAGGAATCTTTATTTACCGGATAAATAACAACTCTCTGTATTTGGGCAGAGTCCACATCTGGTCGTCCACGATAAGCTCCAGTTTGTCTATGTGGTAGCGTATCTGCTCGAGCATCGGAGCGATGGTGTCGTGATAGGCTATGGCTTTCTCGCGCACGTTGTCAATCCTGTTCGCCACCTTGCGAGCCTCCACCATGTCGTCCACATGCTTCTTTATGTATGCCGTGCGTTCGGCAATCTCACGGATGAGAGAGATGTTTTCAGCCGACATTCCCTCAGCCTCAGAGGCGTCGAACAGCTCTTTCAGTCTGTAGACATTGTTGATGAGCATGCTCTGGTAGTGCGTGGCTACGGGCACGATGTGGTTCATGGCGAGGTCGCCGAGCACCCGCGCCTCTATCTGTATCTTCTTGGTGTAGGTCTCCCATTTCACCTCGTTGCGCGCCTCCAGCTCCACTTTGGTCATCACGCCTGTGGAGGTGAACATCCTGACGCTGCTTTCCGAGAGGTAGTTGTCGAATATCACGGGGCATGATGTCTCGCAGTCGAGCCCGCGTCTGGCTGCTTCCGCCTTCCACTCCTCGCTGTATCCGTTGCCGTCGAAACGTATGGGCTTGCATGTCTTTATGTATCTTCTGAGCACCTGAAGGATGGCTGTCTCCTTCGATACGTCGTCAGACATCGCCTCGTCCACGTCTCGTTTGAAGTCGGTGAGCTGCTCTGCCATGGCGGTGTTGAGCGCGATCATCGCGCTGGCGCAGTTGGCTTCCGACCCTACGGCGCGGAATTCGAACCTGTTGCCTGTGAAGGCGAAGGGCGACGTACGGTTGCGGTCGGTGTTGTCGATGAGCAGTTCGGGTATCTGGGGAATGTCGAGCTTCATGCCGTGCTTGCCTACCAGAACACCCATGTCCTCGTCGGTGCTCACCTCAAGATGGTCGAGCACCTGGCTGAGCTGTGTGCCGAGAAACGACGAGATGATGGCAGGCGGCGCCTCGTTGGCTCCCAGACGGTGGGCGTTTGTGGTGCTCATGATGCTCGCCTTGAGCAGTCCGTTGTGACGGTAGACAGCCATCAGCGTGTTGACGATGAATGTGATGAAGCGCAGGTTTTCCTCAGCCGTCTTTCCCGGAGCCATGAGGGCGATGCCGTTGTCTGTCCCGAGCGACCAGTTGTTGTGCTTTCCGGAGCCGTTTATGCCCTTGAAGGGCTTTTCGTGGAGCAGCACTCTGAAGCCATGGGCGCGCGCCACCTTGCGCATGAGCGACATTATGAGCATGTTGTGGTCCACCGCCAGATTGCACTCCTCGTATATCGGGGCAAGCTCAAACTGGTTCGGTGCCACCTCGTTGTGGCGTGTCTTCACCGGTATTCCCAGTTCGAGAGCCTGTATCTCGAGGTCTTTCATGAACGCGGCGACACGTATCGGGATGGCGCCGAAGTAATGATCCTCGAGCTGCTGGTTCTTCGATGCCTCATGCCCCATGAGCGTGCGTCCGGTGAGAAGCAGGTCAGGGCGCGCCGCATAGAGTCCCTCGTCCACCAGAAAATACTCCTGCTCCCATCCGAGATAGGAAAACACCTTCTTCACTGAGGGGTCGAAGTAATGGCATACGTCCACCGCCGCCTTGTTCATAGCGCGGAGAGCCTTCAGAAGAGGCGTCTTGTAGTCGAGCGACTCGCCTGTGTATGATATGAATATGGTGGGTATGCAGAGCGTGTCGTCCACCACGAAGACGGGCGACGAGGGGTCCCACGCGCTGTAGCCGCGCGCCTCGAACGTGTTGCGTATGCCTCCGTTGGGGAACGACGAGGCGTCAGGCTCCTGCTGCACGAGCAGTTTTCCGGAGAACTCCTCCATCATTCCGCCCTTGCCGTTGTGCTCCACGAAGGCGTCATGTTTCTCTGCCGTGCCCTCCGTGAGAGGCTGGAACCAATGGGTGTAGTGGGTCGCTCCGAGCTCCATAGCCCACCGTTTCATGCCCGACGCCACCTCGTCGGCGATGCCGCTATCGAGCGGCGCGCCGTTGTCTATCACGTCCACGAGCTTGGCGAACACGTCGCCCGGGAGATATTTGAACATCTTCTCGCGGTTGAACACGTATTTTCCGAAATACTCACTCGGTCTTTCCTCCGGTATTGGAAATTCCCTGGCTTTTGTCTGAAAAGCCCTTTCAACTACTCTGAATCTTAAACTCGACATAATTGTTGTGTTGTTTTTGTTGGTTGTTGTTATTTATCTTGTTTTGTAATAAGTTGCTTATAAGCAGATGTTACAAACTAAATGCCATCATATTGTGTGCTGCATACTACATGTCGTACGCCGCCTCACCGTGCTCGTAGACATCGAGTCCTTCCTCCTCGACGCGTCTCATGACCCTTATACCGCACACTGCGTCGGTGATACGGAATATGACGAACGTCATCACCGCGCTGAAGACGACTGATATGAGGGTTGTGGCTGTCTGCACCCAGAGCTGGTGCCAGTCGCCGTAGAGCGCGCCCTGGACACCGTCGTCACCCGTCACGGCTCTCGTGGCGAACACCCCCGTGAGCACCGAACCGACCATTCCGCCCATGCCGTGAACGCCGAATGCGTCGAGAGCGTCGTCATATCCGAACTTCGGTTTCACCACAGCCACCATCCAGAAGCATACGAGTGAGGCGACGAGTCCGATGCATATGGCTCCCGGAATGTCTGCCGTGCCGGCGGCGGGTGTTATCGCCACAAGTCCGGCGACGGCTCCGGTGCACGCCCCTACGGTGGTGGGCTTCCTGTTGACAATCCAGTCTACGGTCATCCACGAGACTGCCGCGACGCACGTCGCTATGTGTGTCACGAGGAAAGCGTTGGCTGCCAGTCCGTCGGCTGCGAGTCCGCTGCCGGCGTTGAAACCGAACCATCCGAGCCAGAGAAGTGCCGTTCCGATGAACACGAACGGTATGTTGTGGGGCGTGATGGGCTTTCCCGGTCGGTAGTCATTGCGGCGTCCCACGAGCAGAGCCATCACAAGAGCCGACACTCCGGCGTTGATGTGCACCACGGTACCGCCCGCGAAGTCGATGGCTCCCATCTCCATGAGGAATCCTCCGCCCCATACCCAGTGCGCTATCGGCATGTATACGAACACGCTCCACAGTATTGTGAACATCAGGAAGCCCGAGAACTTCACGCGCTCGGCGAATGCTCCGAGGATGAGGGCGGGCGTTATGACGGCGAACATGCACTGGAACATGACGAAGAGCAGTTCGGGTATGCCGCCCGTAGTGATGGTGTCGAGGCTTATGCCTTTGAGCATCACCTTGTCGAATCCGCCTATGCCATAGCGGAAAAGGTTTCCGTCGAATCCTGATCCGAACGCTAGGCTGTAGCCGAAGACAACCCATATGATGCTGATAACGGCTACTATGGAGAGGCTCTGCATTATAACGCTGAGCATGTTTTTCCTTCTCACGAGTCCGCCATAGAACAGGGCGATGCCCGGAATGGTCATCATCAGCACAAGAACGGTTGCCATGATGAGCCATGCAGTGTTTCCTGAATTGAGTGATATTGCTGTTGTCATAATGTCGTTCAATTTATTATTGTTGTTGTCTTATGCTTTCTTCTCTCATGTCTGCCGCTATTTCTCGTGCTCGGCGTTGTAGAGCGCGATGTCGCCACGCTCTCCCGTGCGTATGCGTATGGCGTCTTCCACGGGTATGACGAATATGCGTCCGTCGCCTATCTCGCCCGTATATGCCGCCTTCATGACCGCCTGAATGGTCTTCTCCACGTTTTTCTCTCTCACGACAATGGATATGAGGATGCGCTCAATGGAGCTTGTGTCGTATGCCACTCCGCGGTAGATGCGCGCCTCGCGTGTCTTTCCCACACCTCTTACTTCATAGTATGAGAACCATTCAATGTCCGCCTCAAGCAGCGCTTCCTTCACGTCGTCAAACCGGGTGCGGCGGATGATTGCTTCAATTTTCTTCATAATGATGTGTCTTTTTATATTATTATATAATGTATGGATGTGTTGCCGGATATCGTTATTGCGTTTCACAGACTCAGACCCACGGTGAAGTATGCGTTCTCGGTAGCGGGATTCCATATCGCCTTTGCCGACAGCGGCAGACCGAAACGTTCGGTCACGCGGATGGTCTTGGAAGCCCCGAGGCTTAGCTCGGACACTTCGAAACCGTCACAGCCGTTGTTGTAGAAGGTCGTCTCCCACGGTGTGACACCTATTGTGGCGTTCCAGTCTATGCCGCCGAGCCTGAACGGAGCCGTGGCGGAGACGTAGGAGGAGTATGCTCTCTTGCCGTTTGAGCGTCTGCCGTCGTTCCCTCCGATGTTGGTATACCAGTTTACAGCCACCACATCGAAGTCGTAGCCGACCTGTGCCTCAAACACATGGAGCGTAGAACGGCTGCCGTAATGGAAATATTTGCCCTCTATCATGCTTCCGCTCTTGAAGTTTGTGCCTTTGCTGAAGCTGTAGTCGGTCAGCGAAATGCTGAATCCTCCTGTGGCATAACCGGGTGTAAGGTCGAACTCTTTGGCGTATTCGCTCTCAAGACTTGCCGAACCCCATGCGGAAAGAGACAGCCCTTTCCATGACAGCGAAGCCGATGGCTGGACACTGAAACCGCCAAGTTCCTGACCGCGCCATATGTATCCGCTCACTATGTCGGCACCTACTGATACTTCGGGTCTGTCCTGCGCGTGTGCCGTCTGCACGGTCGCAATAAATGATAATAGCAGGACTGTAGTCTCTTTTAAACGGTTGTTCATCATACTTTTGCCTTTTAAGTTATTGCATATGTTGTTTCCTGAGTCGCAATTTGTATATCTTTATGTAACTAAAATATGATAATGACTGTCTTTTTGTATCGTTTCCGATGCAAAATTAATAATAAATGAAATTGAAATAATATTTATTCTGACTTTTGGAAAATATAATTCGGCTGTCTTACAGTTGCTTTCTCATATGACGGGAACGGCTTTCTGATTGTAACAAAATATCCAATCAGAATGACAAATCGTAAGTTTCGCGTGCGCTGTATGCCGATGGCTGATTGGGAATAAGGTCTGTGTTGGCTGTCAGGTATGGAAAAAACGCTGTTTCAGGCGGGGCTGTATATAAAATAAAAAATGCAGGACATCATTACCGACATGATGTCCTGCATGTATGTTGTCGTTATTATAAGGCGGCGGAAGAGGCTGAGCCGGTGTACCAGTAGGGCGCGTCAGCAGGCTGCGGATGCCGTCATTGGCGTCGCGAAGCGTACTTATGGTGTTGTGACACCCGTCAGAGTGTCGTTGCTTATGGCTACCTTTATCACCCCGTCAAGGCGGTTCTCGAACACGCGGTAAGCCTCATCTATCTGCGAGAGACCGAACCTGTGGGTGATGAGCGGTGTCGTGTCTATCTTGCCTTCGGCTATAAGGCGCAGTATCTCCTCACAGTCGCAGCCGTCGACACCGCCGGTCTTGAACGTGAGATTCTTTCCGTACATGTCCGGAAGGGGCAATGTCTGCGGATGGTCGTAAAGCGCCACCACCGTGACGATGGCGTTCGGACGCGCGCACTGCCACGCCATGCGGAACGTGTCATCGCTCCCCGCCACCTCAATCACCACATCCGCGCCACCGTGGAGACTGTTTTCCGATACGACAGCGGCGCAGTTTTCCGGACCGGTGACAACCACTCCGGGATAATGGCTGCGCACGAAGGCGGCGCGCTCCCGCGATTTCTCGCACACGATGATGCGTCGCGGGCTCTTCAGCATGACGCACAGCAGGGTGCAGATGCCCGTCGGTCCGGCTCCGATGATGAGCACAGTGTCGTCCGGATCAATCTCCGATATGCGCGCAGCCCAGTATCCTGTGGCGAGGATGTCGCCCGTGAAGAGAGCCTGTTCGTCGCTTACGCCGTCGGGTATGCGGTTGAGTCCCTGTCCGGCATGCGGCACACGGACATACTCAGCCTGCCCTCCGTCGATGCGACAACCGAGAGCCCAGCCTCCGTCGGGGTCCTCGCAGTTGTTCACGTAGCCCTTACGGCAGAAGAAACATTCGCCGCAGAAGGTCTCCACATTCACTGTCACGCGGTCGCCCGGTCTCACGTTCGTCACCTCCGCGCCTGTCTTTTCCACTATGCCCACCATCTCATGACCTACGGTGATGCCCGGTACGGCGCGCGGAACACTGCCGTGCTTTATGTGCAGGTCGCTCGTGCAGATGCTCCCGAGCGTCACCCTCACGATGGCGTCGCGCGGGTCCTGCAGTTCGGGCACGGGTTTTTCTGTCAGTCCGAAGTGCCCTTTTCCGATGTAAGTATATGCCAGCATTGTGATTGTCTCCTTTCTTTTCCTGTACAATATTATAATGTCTGTCTCCGTGTGACGTTGCCGCTGTATGCCACAGCCGCTGTTATGCCAATGTGCAGGCGTATGTCTTTTGCACTTGACATGTGCCTGTCTGTTTTTCAAAGATAAGCAATATTTTCAAGACTTGCCATGTGCCGTGTCTTAAAAAACATAAAGTGATGTTTTATATGTATTGTGTCAACGCTATGCAATGATCATTGCGGAGCGGTCATGCGGCATCCTCCGAAACTCATCAGCGTGTCGCGCCGACGGCGGTAATACCACAGTCCGATGATGTCAGCCAGTGCCCAGCCTATCGGCACCGACCACCATATGCCGGTGTATCCCACCGACGGGATGGCGGCAAGAGCGTATGCCAGAGCCACGCGGGTGCCGAGCGACACCACGGTGAGTACGACCGACATCGAGGGCAGGGCGACGGCGCGGTAGAGTCCGTAGAGAAGGAACAGCCAGCCGATGCCTACATAGAAGCTGCCTTCGATGCGGAGATACTCCACACCGATGGCTATTATGCCGCCTTCAGCCTCAGACACGAACAGCGACATGAGCCATGGAGACAGCCAGAACACCAGTGCCGATACGGCAAGTGAGAAGAGTGTGGTGACGATGACGGCACTGCGGATGCCGCGTCTTATGCGTCCGGCGCGCCCGGCACCGAAGTTCTGTGCGATGAACGTTGAGAAGGCGTTGCCGAAATCCTGCACGGGCATGTAGGCGAACGAGTCTATCTTCACCGCGGCGGCGAACGCAGCCATCACCGATGTGCCGAAACTGTTGACCAGACCCTGCACCATCAGTATGCCGAAATTCATGACAGACTGTTGCAGGCATGTGAGAAACGACCATGAGGAGACACGCCTGAGCGACTCCATGTCGGTCTTGCAGTCGGCTCGTGTGAGGTTAAGCTCCGGATAGCGCCGGCGTGTGTAAATGTACAGTCCGGCTGCCGCGACGGTCTGTGCCGCCACCGTGGCAAGCGCGGCACCTTCCACTCCCATGCCCATCGAGAGGATGAGAGTGAGGTCGAGCGCGATGTTGAGCACCACGGAGACACCGAGGAACACCAGCGGAACGACGGAGTTGCCTATCGCCCGCAGCAGGAAAGCGTAGAAATTGTACACGCACACGGGCACCATTCCGCAAAAGGTGACGAACAGATAGTTGTATGTGAGCCGCTCCACCTCGGCTGGTGTCTGCATGAGACGGATTATGGGATTGAGGAAAATGAGTGCCGCCGCGTTGAGGGCGAGCGTCGTTCCGCCTATGATGAGCATCGACGAGTACACGCTGCGGCGCAGTGCCTTCAGGTCGCGGGCACCGTAGTGTATGGAGAAAAGCGCGCTGCAGCCCATGCACAGACCGATGAATACGGACGTGACAAACACGATGAGGGCATACGACGAGCCTACGGCTGCCAGCGCGTCGGGTCCGAGGACACGCCCCACGATGAGTGTGTCGGCTATGTTGTAGCACTGTTGCAGCAGGTTGCCGAGCATCAGCGGCAGTGCGAAACGCAGCATCGTGACGGTGATGCCGCCTTCGGTGAGATTTCCTTTATCGTATAACCGGCTCATGGCGTAGTTGTGAAAAGACGTACAAAATTACTTCTTATGTGCCAATTATACAAATATCCGCCATGTGATAATATACCTTAATGGTATGGTTTTTGTATATTTATTTGCGAAATATGCATAAAATCATTACCTTTGTATAAGCTTATCTGCACTCGGCAGTGTAAGAGCAAGCTCTCACTGCGCTCGTTTGCATTAGCTTTGCATAAGCTTATCTGCGCTCGGGAAAGTGAAAGCAAGTTTTCTTTACGTCCGATTGCATTAGCTTAGTGAAATAAAAACCGCACTCGGGAATATAAGAACAGGTTCTTATTACGTCCGATTGCGAAATCTGAAAATATAAAAAAAGAGATATCTGATGAACTATACATTATATATAATATGTGGAAAGCGGCGTGACGGCGGGCTTTACAGAGGCACCGACATCAGTCATACCGTGCATGTCCATTGGTTCAGCGGATTCATCTGATTATTCTTCCCGTCTTTTCATATGATTGAGTCGTGCCGCCAGGATGAGGCATGACACTTTATGGCGCCGCCACTTTGACCGGTGCGCCGCGCCGTTGTCGGCATCCTATACATATATTTTTATCAAAACAGAAAACACAAATCATGTTCAGCATAGTATTCACCATGTTGGCAGGTATGCTTATAGGGCATTTCCTGCGTGACGGAAAGAGACTGGAGAAGATAGAGAAGAGCACCTCCATAACCATCTTCGTGCTGCTCTTCGTGCTTGGTCTTTCAGTAGGCTCAAACAGTGTGATAACATCAAATCTTGGACGTTTCGGTTGGCAGGCAGCCGTCCTTGCCATACTCGGAATGAGCGGAAGCGTCATCGCCGCGCGTGTTGTGACGCGGCTGTTTTTCAGGAAAGGAGGTGAGAAGAATGAAAAATAGTATGTCTGTTGTGGCTATGTTCGTCGCCGGATGTGTCGCAGGCGCGTATTTTGAGATAGACGCCGACATACATGGCATATCTCTCTGTATACTCTATGCGCTCATGCTGCAGGTGGGAATGGGCATCGGCGGCAACAAGGAACTGCGCGAGAGCCTGAGACATGTCAGCCCTAAGATATTGCTTGTGCCTGTCGCCACCATCACGGGCACGCTGCTTTTCTCTGCCGCCGCGAGTCTTCTGCTGAGCCGCTGGAGCGTGTTCGACTGCATGGCTGTGGGCAGCGGGTTCGCCTACTATTCGCTTTCGTCAATACTGATAACCCAGTTCAAGGAGCCGTCGGTGGGGTTGCAGATAGCCACCGAGCTCGGTACGATAGCCCTGCTGAGCAACATCATGCGCGAGATGATGTCGCTTGTGGCGGCTCCTCTCATACGCCGTTACTTCGGAAAGCTCGCTCCCATCTCCGCCGCAGGGGTTAACTCGATGGATGTGCTGCTGCCTTCCATCACGCGCTGTTCGGGCAAGGAGGTGATGCCGGTAGCCATCCTGCACGGCATGCTTGTGGACATGAGTGTGCCGTTCTTCGTGAGTCTGTTCTGCAGCATGTAGGGGTTAAACTCTTACATGCCGTCAGCCGCCGTGGCTGTCTTGCTGTCTGACTGTCGTCTCACCATGCTTTTCCCTCACGGCTTCCGCAGTGTCGTATTCCGGTTTTAACCCATATAGGTCATCAGAACGCCGGTTGTACCTTTAAGATTTATTGTCAGCTCTTCATTCTTCTTCCGTACCGCTTCCGTCATATTGTCTCCTGCTTTTTCCCGGTGTAGCCCTCTACATATTCTGTAAAGCCGAATACAATCCGGATGACAGCAGTACGAAATGAGAATGGAAGCCTTATATTCTGTTCGGGTTTAACCTGCTTGAAATGTATATTTATTCATTCCGGAAGTAAAAAATATTGACAACGAAAAACGGGAGAAGGTGAGAGGGGGAGAGAGTGAGAAGGGGTGAGAGGGTGAGAAAGTGAGGGGGTGGGAGTGTGGGAAAGGCTTTTTGAGGACGCGGGACGGAGGTTGGAGGCGCGGGAGAGGTTTTTTGAGAGGATGGGATGGGCTTTTTGAGGGGGTGAAAGAGGGTTTTTTGGGGTGCGGAAGAGGCTTTTTGGGGGTGTGAAAGAGGCTCTTTGGGGATGTGAAAGAGGCTCTTTGGCGAGGCGGAATGGGCGGTACGGATTGTCGGGATGATGCAAATGCCTGATTGTCAATTATGTATGTGAAACGCTGAAAACTCGCGTATTTGCGCCCGAAGAGTCGTAAGGACAGAAAAACGGCGGTATTTTAAGGTTACGGTGAATATTTATTCATGACGCAAGGTGTGTTTCCGTATATTTATGCAAAGCCGCGGTGTCAGTCTTCTATATACACATAACTGCTCTCAACGTGTATGGTCTCCTCGGCTATAAGCTGTTCCAGAGCCGTGTCGAGAGCGTCAGAGGGCAGCCGGAGCGAGAGCAGTTCGGTGAGGTGATGCCTCTTTCTGTCGTCGAGAAGTGCGGTTATCATGTCCCTCGCATCCCTGAGCAGACGCTCGGTGTCGGGCATCCTCTTGTGCGCCAGACACACGTCGCACTGTCCGCAGTCTGTCGAGCGCGGCTCGTCGAAGTATCTCAGCAGTTGCCTGCTACGGCATACGTTGTCGTTGGTGGCATATCCTATTACGGTGTTTATCCTTTTTGCGAACTGTTCCTTTCGGTCTTCGTACACGTCGCGGGTTATGATGAGGTCCTCGCCGTCCACCCTGTCGCGCGTATAAGTGATGAAAGGCGTCTTGCTCCGCGGCACGAAGTGGAGTATACGTTTCTGCGTGAGCCCTTTCAGCAGGAGGTATATCTGCTGGCTTGTGAGTCCTGCCTGTGCGGCTATCATGTCCTCGTCGATGTAAGTGTAGTCGATGAACAGCGAGCCGTAGTTTCTCAGCAGTGTGGTTATGAGCCTGTCCTCAAGCGGCGAGAGCTCGTTGAGCATGTAAAGGTGGTCGCGCGAAATGAGGAAGACAATGCGCGGGTCGGAGTTCGGGTCGGTGTTGTATTCTATGTATCCGGCACGTTCGAGTATCTTCAGCGCGGCGTCGGTCTGTACCGGGAAGAGCTTGTATGTGCGGCAGAATTTCCTTATGTCGAACATGAATGTGTGTCCGCAGCCGTTGTTCACGGCAATCTGGAAGAATCCGGCGAGATGGTCGTACACGCCGCGGATGTATTCCTTCTCCGGAAACTCGTCGGCTATGCGCTTCTGGAGTTTGGTGTCGTCGCTGCCGTTATAGAGCATCACGGCATACGACTTCATCCCGTCGCGCCCGGCACGTCCCGCTTCCTGGAAGTAAGCCTCGAGCGAGCTGGGGCAGTCGAAGTGTATCACCACGCGCACGTCAGGCTTGTCTATGCCCATGCCGAAGGCGTTTGTAGCCACCATGACGCGCTTCACGTCGTCGTGCCACAGTTTCTGCCGCTCGTCCTTCACTGAGTGTTCGAGCCCCGCATGATAGAATGTCGCCTCCACGCCGTTCTCCTCCAGCCATCCGCTTATCTCCGAGGCGCGCTTCCGGCTCCTCACATACACTATGGCGCTTCCCCTCACGCTGCGCAGTATATGCAGCATCTCGCCGCGCTTGTCTGTGGCATGCCGCACGATGTAGGCAAGGTTCTTGCGCTCGAAACTCATGCGGAACATGTTGCCGTCCTTGAACTTCAGCTTCTCCTGAATGTCTTCGGCGACCTGTCTTGTAGCCGTTGCTGTGAGGGCGAGCAGCGGAGCCTCCGGTTTTATCTGCCTGATGTCGGCAATGTGGAGGTATGACGGTCTGAAGTCATATCCCCACTGGCTGATGCAGTGAGCCTCGTCCACGGTGATGAAACTCACCTTCATGTGGCGCAGTTTTGTCTTGAACAGCTCTGAGGCAATGCGTTCCGGAGAGACGTAAAGCACCTTGGTGCTTCCGAGTATGCAGTTCTCGAGCGTGCGCAATATCTCGTGGCGCGTCATGCCCGAGTATATTGCGGCAGCCAGTATGCCGCGGCGGCGCAGGTTATACACCTGGTCTTTCATCAGCGCGATGAGTGGGGTGATGACAATGCACACCCCTTCGGCGGCAAGAGCCGGTACCTGAAAGGTTATCGACTTGCCTCCTCCGGTCGGCATCAGTCCGAGAGTGTCGTGTCCGCTGCCGATGCTTTCTATTATGTCACGCTGTATTCCCCTGAACGCTGAGTGCCCCCAGTATTGCCGGAGTATCCTTGTGTATCTGTCAGAGCCGTTGCTCACGAAGGTCGGGTTTTGTGGTGTTGTTTTAGAACGGGTGCGGTTCCGCCTGTACGTTATCCTCTTCTTCCGCCGGACGTATGTCCTCTATCTGCAGCTGAACCATGTTTTTCTTGAATACGTTGTCCTCGAGTGTGTAGGCGATGTCGAAACTGCGCTTCGACTTTATGTACCTTGCCGATGCGCTCTGACCGAATGCTATGCCGTTGACAACGTTGCTCGACTTCGAGTCTACAAGCTCAAGCTTGATGTGTTCCTGCTCCCTTCCCACCACCTTACTCGTACCGTAGTCGTACACTCCCACCGTACAGAAGATGGGTTTCGGGTTGCACGGACCGAAGGGTGAGAACTTCTTAAGGTCGTTGTGCAGTCTTTTGGTGATGTCCTTGAAGTCTATCACGGTGTCGATGTTGAGCATCGCCTCTGTCTGTTCGGGCTGTATGTGGTTGTCGACGTATTTCTGGAACCGCTGTCTGAACTCGGGTATGTCGTCCCACTTCAGTGTCAGTCCGGCGGCATATGTGTGTCCGCCGAAGTTGAGAAGGATGTCGCGGCAGCTTTTTATAGCCGAATATACGTCAAAGCCCGTGACGCTCCGTGCCGAGCCTGTTGCAAGATCGCCGTCGCGCGTGAGCACAACTGTGGGTCTGAAATATATTTCCGTTAGGCGCGAGGCTACGATGCCGATGACTCCCTTCTTCCAGTTCTCGTCGTAAAGGACGATGGACGAGCGGTGACGCTGGCTTTCCAGGCGAGCCACAATCTGGTTTGCCTCCTCGGTCATCTGCTTGTCTATGTCCTTGCGTTGTTCGTTGTAGCAGTCTATGTGCTTAGCTTTCTCCAGCGCGTGCGAGAACTCTTTCTCCACAAGAAGGTCTACGCTCTCCCGTCCGTTCTCTATTCTGCCCGACGCGTTGATGCGCGGTCCTATCTTGAAAACGATGTCGCTCATGGCTATCTCGCGGTTGTTCAGTCCGCAGATGTCTATTATCGCCTTCAGTCCGGTGCTCGGGTTCTGGTTGAGAATCTTCAGTCCGTGATAGGCGAGTATGCGGTTCTCGTCGGTCACGGGCACTATGTCGGCTGCTATGCTTACCGCACACAGGTCGAGCAGCGGCATGAGCCGTGAGAACGGAATGCCGTTGTTCTTGGCGAAAGCCTGCATGAACTTGAATCCGATGCCGCATCCGCACAGATGCTTGAAGGGATAGGTGTCGTCGCTGCGCTTAGGGTTGAGGATGGCAACAGCCTGAGGCATGTCCTCGTCGGGCACGTGATGGTCGCATATTATGAAGTCTATGCCGAGCGATTTGGCATAAGCTATCTCCTCGGCTGCCTTTATTCCGCAGTCGAGTATTATGATAAGCTTCACGTTGTTTGCATGCGCATAGTCTATGCCTTTCTTGCTTAAGCCGTATCCTTCATCGTATCTGTCGGGTATGTAATATTCTATGTTGGAGTAGAACTGAAGCAGAAAGCGGTACACCAATGCCACTGCCGTGCATCCGTCGACGTCGTAGTCGCCGTACACCATTATGCGTTCTTTCCTTCCCATGGCGTCGTTCAGTCTGTCGACAGCGACATCCATGTCTTTCATCAGAAAGGGATTTATGAGGTCAGACAGTTGCGGATGAAAGAAGCGTTTGGCTGCCGACTCGGTCGTTATGCCGCGTTTTATGAGCAGACCGGCAAGAATCGGACTTATGTTAAGCTTTTCTCCTAACTCTTCAGCCGCCTTTATCTCTTCGGATGTCGGTGGTTTGTAATTCCATTTGAAAAGCATTATATAGTTTAGTTTTTTTATTCTGCATGAGGCGAATGTGCGGATTGACACGCACAAACTGCCCGTAAAGTTACAAAATAAAAATGGAAATCATTGTATGGATAATGCGTTTTTGTAAAAAAAACAGTGCAAGCGAGCGCAATGAAAGCTTGCTTTCAGATTGCAGAGCGCAGCCTGTTTTATGTAAAAACAGTGCAAGCGAGTGCAATGAAAGCTTGTTTTCAGATTGCCGAGTGCAGCCTGTTTTATTCAAAAACAGTGCCAGCGAGCGCGATGAGACCATGTTTTCAGATTGCCTTATTCGGTCAGGCATGTATAAAAAAAGGCTGCGGGGCAGGTCCGTTCCGCCTCACCTTCCATTCCATCCGGAATGTGCCGGTGTGTGCGTTTCCCTGCTCCGCAGTCCTGTAAGCGTTTGCCGTGCGGTTTTATTCACCAATGCCGGCTTTCTTCACAGCGTCCTCCATCTTCTTGCGGATGTCCTTAGGTATGGCGTTGATGTTCACCATGTAGTCCATTGTGTTGGCAACGATGAAGTTCTTCGACATATACCATATGCCTTTATAGTCACCGGCTTCGCCCCATGAGTTCTTCACCATGTAGTATTCCTTGCCGTTCTGGTCCTTCGCGATACCGAAGATGAGCATTCCGTGGTCGTCTGTCAGCTCCCAGTTGTCAAAGCGTTCCTGACGCTTCTCCTGTGTCGGAGTGAGCTCCGGAACCTTGCATCCGAGCGAGTCGATGATGTTTGTCCTCTTCGAAGACGACAGTTTGAGCCAGCGTGCCATGTCGCTGCCTGCATAGCTCTGCATAGCGTCGGTGTCGTAAGAGTAGGCGAGACCTGAGCGTGTGAATCCTTCCTCGCTCACGTCACCGCCCCATGCCACTGTGTAACCGTTCATCACGGCGTTGTCGATGATGCGTGCCATGTCGTCGATGGGCAGGTTCCATGAACCCGGGTTGCGCCAGTTGTCCTGTACCTCAACCGGGAACTTGGTGTAGAAAGGATGGTGTGTGTAGCTTGTTACGGTGACATAGTTGTTCCAGTCGAGTCCGAGGCTTGCCGCAAACGACTTCGGAGTGTATGTCTTTCCCTCGTATGTGAAGCTCTCCGGGCATTTTCCGAGATAAGCGTCGAGTATGCCCTGCAGTCCGACCTTCCACTGTCCGGATATCTTCTTAGCCTTGCTCCTCGAAACGGCGGCTACATACGGTTCCATCAGAGAGAAGAACTCGTTGAAGTTGTTAAGCGAGTCGCCGTAGAGAGAACCAGGGAACGGCATCGCGTCTTCGGGGCAGATGCCGTATGTTTTCAGCACATGATAGACGTCGTATGCCGATCCTCCCTGTGAGAACTGGCAGTCGCCGTGCAGTCTTACCACCTGAATGGCACGCTCCATGTAGTTCTTGTTAGCCACGAAAGACTCGCAGAGGTCGTATGTCTTGCCCGTTGCCTTGAGTATTTCGCTCTCAAAGAAGGCAAGCGTAGAGTAGTCCCAGCATGTTCCACTGCGGCTTTGGTCCTTGATACTTGTAATCGGATTCTCCTTGACAACGGTGAAAACAGGCTTGTTACTGTTCTCTTTCTTGTCCTGGGCGCTCACTCCCATGGCCACCATGGCGAGGAACGCAAGTGTCATAATCTTCTTCATAGTGTGTTGTTATGTGGTTTGTTTTTTATTGATTGTTCTGCATGAATGCCTCGACATCTTTCGGATGATAAGGTATTCTCTTCTCCCCGATGAAGCGGCATCCGTCTTCTGTTATGAGGATATCGTCCTCGATGCGTATTCCTCCGAAGTCCTTGTAGGTCTCGAGCAGGTCGAAGTTGATGAACTCCTTGCAGTGTCCGTCGGCTTTCCATTCGTCTATGAGCGCGGGGATGAAGTATATTCCCGGCTCGTCGGTGACCACGAAGCCCTTCTGAAGGCGTCGTCCCATGCGCAGGGCGTTTGTCCCGAACTGCTCAAGATTGGGTCGTGTCTCCTCGTCGAAGCCCACGTTTGTCTGACCGAGACCCTCCATGTCGTGCACGTCCATGCCCATCATGTGTCCCAGTCCGTGCGGCAGGAACATGGCATGCGCGCCTGCTGCCACCGCCTCGTCGGTGTCGCCTTTCATCAGTCCGAGCTCTTTCAGGCGTTCGGTCATCAGGCGGCACACTGCAAGATGGACGTCGAAGTATTTCACTCCAGGCTTCGCCACCTCCAGCACGTGGTCATGGCATGCCTCGACTATGCTGTATATCTCCAGCTGACGCTGTGTGAAGGTGCCGCTTACAGGCATTGTGCGCGTGTTGTCCGAGCAATAGTTGTTGATTGTCTCTGCTCCGGCGTCGCACAGCGCGAGCCGTCCTGCCTGCAGGACGCTCATCGACGGGTTGCCGTGCATTATCTCTCCGTGCTGGCTGTATATTGTGGGGAAGCTCGTCATGGCTCCGTATGAGTGGGCTATTCCGTCTACCTGACCGCCCACGAACTTCTCCGTCACCCCGGGACGTGTAAGCCTCATGGCAGTGGTGTGCATGAGATAGCCTATCTCCGCAGCCCTCTCCAGCTCCTCTATTTCCTGCTGTTCCTTCACCGAACGCATGCTCACCACCGCCTTTATCAGCTCCATGCTTGCGGCTTCCTTCTGCTGCACCGGGTGTATTCCGAGCAAATCGAATATCTGTATCTTTATGTCGTGGCGGTAGGGCGGCAGGAAATGTATCCTGCGTTTCTGCCTCAGAGCCTCGTTGCATGTGTTTTTCAGCGCGCGCATCGGTGCCGTGTGCTCCACGCCTACCTGTGCGGCGAGGTCGTGAACGCTGTCCACGCTGCCATACCATACGATGTCCTCGATGTCGATATCGTTGCCGAAGACAGTCTCACTGTTGTTGTCTATGTCGATGACTCCTACGAGTCCGTCTCTGTTCAGACCGAAATAATACAGGAACGAAGAGTCCTGTCTGAACGGATAATAGCCGTTGCTCGGGTAGTTACAGGGCGACTCGTTGTTGCCGAAAATAATTATTATGCCGTCGTTCACAAGACTTCTGAGCCTTGCCCGGCGGTTTACGTAGGTCTGTTTGTCAAACATATATTAAAAATTCGTGTCAATTGATTGCAAAGTTACAACTTTTATATTTAAAATGTGTAATTTTGCAGAGTGATTTAAACGTTTTTTTCGCAGATGGACAACAATACGGGGCTTGTGCTTGAAGGCGGTGGCATGCGTGGCGTTTTCACCACCGGAGTGCTCGACGCGTTCATGAAGCACGGTTTATATTTTCCTTATGTCGTGGCTGTTTCGGCTGGGGCGTGCAACGGCATGTCGTATGTCAGCCGCCAGCCGCGCCGCGCCCGCATTTCCAACATCGACTATCTGGCGCGCTACGACTACATAGGGCTGCGCTATCTGTTCACGCAGGGCAGCATATTCGACCAGAAACTGCTTTACGACAAGTTTCCGAACAGCTACATACCTTTCGATTTCGACACGTTCTTCAAGAGCGAGACAGAGTTTGAGATGGTGACAACCAACTGCCGAACAGGTCTTGCCGAATATCTATCAGAGCGTCACGACCGTCAGCGCGCGCTCGATGTGGTGCGCGCGTCGAGCAGCCTTCCGTATGTGAGCAAAATTGTCTTTGTGGACGGAAAACCCATGCTCGACGGGGGAATAGTAGACAGCATACCCGTGGAACATGCCATGCAGAAGGGCTACAGCCACAATGTGGTGGTGCTGACCCGCAATAAGGGCTACCGCAACGACAGCCGCGACATTAAGATTCCGCGCTTTATCTACCGCGACTATCCGCGTCTGCGCGTGGCGTTGAGCCACAGGATAGAGGTGTACAACCGCCAGCTCGACATGATAGACAGGCTGGAACAGGAGGGACGCATCACCTGCATACGTCCCCAGCGACCCATGGAGGTGGACCGGATAGAGAAAGACACGAAGAAGCTGGAGGCTCTCTACGAGGAAGGCTTCGCGCTTGGCGAAGCCTTCTGTAAGGATTATGGCGGCGCGAAGTAGCCGCGCGAATGTTCTCTGATGACGTGTCACGTCAGCGCAAGGCAGGTGTCCTGCCGCTTGCTTATGCCATTGTCTGCATTGTGTCCTGACTTTCCGCGTCAGCGTTTTCCTCTACGTATTTCGGTGACGGACCGTATTTGTTCTCCTCCTTCTGACTGTCCTGGCAGTAGAATATGAGCAGGATGATGCCGTAGATGACTCCAGCCAGCAATCCGATGCCGATGAATCCCATTGCCATACCTTCACCCAGAGCCTCCACTATTTCCACCGACGACATCGAGCTCAGGTCTGCCTCGGACGCACTGCCACCGAGAGCGGCGATGACAAGAGAACATGCAACAATGATGTATATGGTTCCGCATATCATGCTGACGCCATACCACCATCCGCTTCTGCCCGTGTCGTGCAGGCGGCGGAATGTGATAGGTATCATCGCCAAGCCCAGCAGAATCGATATCAAGGTTCCTATGAACGGTATGAACGAGCAAATGAAGTTGATGATGAATACCGCAAGGTAGGTCCACCAGAACTCCGAACGGCGCGAACGACCCTTGAACTGTGTTACCTTCTTACATGCCGCGCCCAGCGCTTCTGTAAATCCCAACTGTGGAAGTACTGTCAATTCTCTCATGTTTAATTTAGGTTTTAAATGTGTAGCCCAACGTATTGTTATGTTGTCTGCTCCGGAGTGGGCTCCGTTTCTCCGTTGGCAGGCTTGTGTCGGTTGTGTCGCGGCGCGCCGTCTGCTTATCTCAGGCGCACCGGTTTTCCTTTCCGCGCGCTTTTCACCGCCGCGTCAAGAATCTCCACTACGGTAAGGTTGTTCTCCAGCGAGGCGAGGTCGGTGGCGTTCACCTTTATCTCTCCTCGCACGGCAGCCTTCAGATAGCGGAACGAGTCGTCGTATGGAGCTTCGAGAGGCGTGGGCTTCACGTCGCTCTCCTTCCCGTTCCTGTATAGTGACATGCGCGACGGCGCGCTTTGGTATATATATCCCTTCGAGCCGTATACGTACATGTCCTTGCGGTTCATGGGCCAGTTCCACGACGGCATAAGCTGCACCGTGACGTCTGGATATTGCAGTATGATTGTGGCGTCGTCGTCCACTTTAGGGTATTTTTCGGGTTTCTGGCTGTTTGTCACTGCATATACGCTCAGCGGCTTCCGCCCTCCGAAGAGCCACGTGGCGAGGTTGGCGCCGTAGCATCCGAAGTCGGTTATGGCGCCTCCGCCGTTCATCACCGGGTCGGTAAGCCACGTTGTGAAATCCTTTCCGCACCCTATCTCTATCGGACCCTGGTGTCCGTCATAGACAAGTATGCGTGTGATGTCGCCTATGATGCCGTCCTTCACCATGCGGTATGCCTCGTGGTTTGAGCTGTACCAGCTCGTCTCATAGTTTGTGAGCAGCAGTATGCCGTGCCCGCGCGCCAGTTTCGCCATGCGGCGGGCATGCCTGATGTTCACCGCCAGCGGCTTTTCCACCATCACGTGTATGCCTCTCGGCGCGCAAGCCTCCACCACTTCCATGTGGTCGTATATCGGTCCGTAAGCCACGACAGCCTCCGGTCGCGTGGTGTCGAGCATCTCTCCGAGGTCGGCAAAGGCGGGTATGGTGCTGTCGTGCCTTATTAGTCCGTTGTCGCGGCGCATGCGGTCGTCCTTCTCCCATACTCCAACCACCTTGAAGTCGCCCCTGTCCATGCGCGAGATTATGTCGTTGAGATGACCGTGAGTCACTCCTGCCACAGCCACGCGCAGCTCATTTCCGTCTCCTCCGGGTGCCGCCTCCGCCGCCGTGCGGCATATCATGAGCATCGTGATGAGGCATAGGGCTTTGCTTAGGAAGTTCAGGTTTTTCATATCTTTATTGTCGTTTGTCGCGTTTACGGGTCTTGTCTGTGCGCCGTGAGGAGTGCCGCCGCGCCGGTCATCTGTCCAGAAGGTCGGGCCGCAGCCGCCTTGTGCGCTCCATAGCCTGCTCCATTTCCCACTCCTTTATCTTCGCCTCGTTGCCGCTGAGGAGTATTTCTGGCACCTTCCATCCCTTGTATTCCGCCGGGCGCGTGTAGATGGGGGCAGACAGCATGTCGTCCTGGAAGCAGTCGCTCAGCGCGCTCTGCTCGTCGCCTATCACTCCGGGCACCACTCTCACTATGGCGTCAGCCATGACGGCGGCTGCAAGTTCGCCTCCGGTGAGCACATAGTCGCCTATGCTTATCTCGCGTGTTATGAGATGGTCGCGCACCCTCTGGTCTATACCTTTGTAGTGACCGCACAGTATTATCATGTTTTCCTTCATCGAGAGGTCGTTTGCCACGTGCTGGTCAAAGCGTTCGCCGTCGGGCGAAGTGAATATCACCTCGTCGTAACTGCGCTCCGCCTTCAGTGCCGAAATGCACCGGTCTATCGGCTCGCACTGCATCACCATTCCCGCGAATCCCCCGTACGGATAGTCGTCAACGCGCCTCCACTTGTCTGTGGTGTAGTCGCGCAGGTTGTGCAGATGTATCTCCGCCAGTCCTTTCTTTTGTGCCCTTGCAAGTATTGACTCGTTTATGAAGCCTTCGAGCATCTCCGGCAAGACTGTGATAATGTCTATTCTCATGATTTGCAAATTTATTGAAAAATATCGTAAGTTATATTGTCGGATGGTTAAATAAAATAAAAAGCAATGCGAGACGGTGAGGATGTGGGAGGGTGAGGAGGGGAGAGGGCTTTGTAGAGGTAAAAAGGTAAAAGGGTGAAAAGGTAAAGGAGAAGGTGGGAGGGTGAGAAGGTGGGAGGGTGAGGAGGAGAAAAGGTGAGGGGATGAGGGCGGGGCTGCGTGTGCGTGTAGGGATAATTATGGTGCGGCAAGTGTTAAATTGAACGTCAGGATGGGAGCGTTTTTCATGTTGTGCGAGTGTTTTGGGTTGAAAAATGTGATTTTCTGACGGTGTGTGTAAATGTCTGTGGCTCAGTGTGTTGTATGTGGATGGCTTTCGGAGGGGACTCTCAGGGGGTGCGGAACGGGCTTTTTGGTGGTGCGAAAGAGGCTTTTCCGTATTGCGAAAGAGGCTTTTCTGAGGTATGGAATAGGCTTTTCCGGATGGCGGAACGGGCTTTATGGCATGGCGGAACGGTGTCTTCGGCGTCTCCGGAATGTGAGAACGGCATGCCGGAATGGTAAGTATGGGGGTATGGAAGGTGTTTTTGCGATGTCCGGAATCTGTGGTGCGGGAAGGCTGGCGGGGCTTTTACGTAGGTGTGTTAACATAAAAATGTTAAAATGTATATTGCTTAGACGCATGTCAAAGTCCGCCTCTCGTCCGCCTCTTGCCGTCGTATGCCAGCCCTGTATGGTGACAGCCTCCGTCTCACTCCTTGTTTACGCCGTATCCGAACAGCGCGAAGTCGCCTTTCAGAGGGTCGTCGGGAAACACCTCCAGCATAGCCTGCGTCAGACGGCGTGCCGCACTCATCGATGCCGTACGGCTACGGAGGAGTCCCAGCCGCTGCGACTGCTGCACCACGTGCGTGTCGAGCGGCATGATGAGCGTGCGCTTGTCGATGAACCGTGTCCACAGTCCGAGGTCGACGGGTGAACTGTCGCGCACCATCCATCGCATGAACATGCACACTCGCTTGCATGCCGACTTGGTGTCGCGCGGTATCACCGTGCTTGCCTCGTGCGCCGCGAAGTATGCGCATATGGCGTTCACCGCTCCGTATCCGTCGGTGGCGTTCGCCCTGACAAACTGTCCGAGGCTGCCGTGCTCCGTGAGAAGAAGGCGCAGGGTGTGCAGCAGCCGGTGCACGTCGTGCCGCGTATAGAGGCGGTAGTAGCACCTGCCGTCGTCGGGAATGTCAGTCTGGAAGCTTCCGCTTCTCACCCATTCGTCCATCCTTCCGCCCGAGCTGTCGAGCATGTATTGTATTTTCGGGAAGAACTGTTTGCGCGAGCCGTAGCTCAGGCACGACGCCGCGAACGCCATGACCTCCCTGTCTGCCGCCGCCTCCACCTTGTGCATGAACAGGCTGGGGTCGTCTTTCAGAAAGTCCGCCGTCTCATATCTCTCCGCAAGGAGTCTTATATAGTCTGCTGTGTTGTTGTCCATTGTGTCTTGTGTTTTTTAATATCGGGGTGCAAGCTTGTCCTGTTCGCTTCACCGCATAAAAAAAGCGACAACCTTCACAGGCGACCGCTTCGAATCTTCAATAGGTATTAGTCTCTTCCATTAAGGTAAAAAGATTGTTTTCAGGATAACGTTTACAAAGATAGGACATTTTTTATGTCTGCCAAAATATTTTATTCCTTTTTTCCAAAAAAGTGCTCCGTGTGCGCACACAGCATGCTTTTTTTACGGTTTGGAACAATAAAATTTATAATAAAACTGTATAAAACGGTTATATGCGCATGCATGTGTGATAGTATGATTTCCCCGTCCGGACATTGCGGAAAATGCGTCAGTCCGCAGTTACACATTATTATATATATGTGCTCAGAGTGGTTGCGGATATGCGTTTTATTCTTCATGACGCATGCCGGAGGAAGTTTTTTCTGACCGACATTATGCATATGGCACGACAGGTGTGACGCCCGCGTCCGGGCGTTTGCGCCAAACCTGAGACCAATGTGTGCGCCGCCATGACGAAAGACAGATTAGACCCGATTGTCAGTCAGACTTTAAATATTTTCGGGAAAGTGGCGTGCGGAGCCGATTTATTTTATTATATTTGCGCTTCCACGTGTTTTTTCCTTTACCGATGTCAGCCGTCGGCGGTTTCATGGCGGCTGCATCGTGACAGTTGAAAGTATAAAATATTCCGGAATATGGAGATAGTATATTTAATGATAGGTATGGTTGTCGGCGGCGTGACGGCTTTCTTTTTCATGCAGTCGAAGATAAGGGGGGTGAGAACGGAGCTTGCGCTTGCCGCGCAGAAGGCGGAACAGTTGGAGCATACTGCCGCGCAGCTCAGGGCAGAGACCGACGCCGCCAGAGCCGGAACGGAGGAGATGAACGGCAGACTGACGCAGGCGTTGTTGGAGGCGGAGCGTTCTGCCGCCGAGCTGAAGGCAGAGAAGGAGCACAACTCCAAGGAGATGCAGATGAGGCAGGAGCAGTTCGCCCAGCAGCTGAAGACCGTTCAGGAGCAGTTCGCCAACCTTGCCACCAAGGTGCTCAGCCAGACCACCGACCGTCTGAAGGCTGACAACTCAGAGAGTATGGAGAATATCACCAAGCCGCTGCGCGACAATCTCAAACAGCTTCAGGAGGCTATACGCCTCACTAACAGCGAGACGGCAAAGAGCACAGCGTCACTTTCAGAGCAGCTTAAGGCCATGAGCGACCAGACAACGAAGATAGACCGCACGGCTACGATGCTCACCAACGTCATAAGAGGGGGCAACAAGGCGCAGGGAAACTGGGGGGAGCGCATGCTGACCGAGATTCTCGACGCGCAGGGATACAAGTTGGGAACCGACTACGACGTGCAGCAGACAATCACGGACGACAAGGGCAACATCGTCGTAAGCGACGAGAGCGGCAAGAGGATGATTCCCGACGTCATACTGCATTATCCCGACAACGAGGACGTAGTGATTGACTCGAAGATGTCGATAGACGCTTACTATCAGTATGTGAATACGGACGACGAGACGCTCAAGCGCAAGTTTGCCGACGACCTTGTGAAAAGCGTGCGCACGCAGGCTGTGAACCTCGCGCGGAAGGACTACAGCCGATACATCACAAAGCCGCGGCGGGCAATCGACTTTGTCATAATGTTCGTGCCGAACGAGGGCGCGCTGCAGCTGGCACTGGCTCACGACCCCAAGATTTGGCGCGAGGCGTTCGACCGGCATGTGTTCATCACCGGGCAGCAGAACCTCATGGCGATACTCAGAATGATTCAGATAGCATGGCGGCAGTATGCACAGACCGAGAGCCAGAAGAAGGTTTTCGAGATGGCGGACGAGATGATAAAGCGCGTGGGGGAGTTCATCAAGAGGTTCGACAAGCTCAAGAAGGACATCGACACGCTGCATAAGGACTACGACGATGCCTACAACAAAGCTTACACAGGACGCCAGAGCATCGTGCAGAAGGCAAACGAGCTGAAGTCGCTCGGCGTGAAGGAGAGCACCAACTACCCGATACCGGAACCGCAGACACTTTTAAACGAAGATGATGAAGAAAAATAAGAAAAGACTGTTGTTTGTCTGTCTCGGCAACATATGCCGCAGTCCGGCTGCCGAGGGAGTGATGAGGACACTTGTGGAGAATGCCGGACGCGGTGACGAATTCGTCATCGACTCCGCCGGAATAGGCGGATGGCACGTTGGACAGTTGCCCGACAGCCGCATGCGCAGGCGCGGGGCGGTGCGCGGATACAGGTTTGACAGCAGGGCGCGGCAGCTTTCCGAAGCCGACTTCAGCCGTTTCGACCTTATCCTTGTGATGGATAACGCCAACGTGCGGGCGGTAAAGGCGATGGTGTCCGCGCCTGAGCAGAGGGACAAGGTGAGGATGCTCGGCTCGTATATGACATCGCATGCCGGTGTCAGTGAGATACCCGACCCTTACTACGGCGACGATTCTGACTTCGACTATGCCCTCGATCTCATCGAGGATGCGTGTCGGGGACTGCTCGCAGAGATGTGATTTGACCCGAATCAGCCGTCATGCCGCATCCGCATTCCGTGCTGACGGCATGTTGTTGTTTTCCATATTATGCAGAAAATGCAATGGTTAGAATCGTACAAGAGGGGAAAACAGAATGACGACGGCAGTACGTAAGAGGGTCAAGGAGTCGGTCATTGTACTTTTATTTTTTCTTTTTTATAAAACATTCTGCGGCAGTCAATGTCGCAGCAAGCTCTCATTGCGCTCGCTGGCACTGCTTTTATATAAAGCATGCTGCGCTCGGCAATGTCATAGCAAGCTCTCATTGCGCTCGCTGGCACTGCTTTTATATAAAGCAGGCTGCGGCAGTCAATGTCATAGCAAGCTCTATTGCGTTCACTGACATTGCTTTTTGTATAAAAATGCAACATATTTATCGGTTTGCTTAAATATTAATGTCAGTTTGCTAACTATATTGAATGAAATGATGCAAATATGATTTTTTTTTGTATATTTGCATCCAATCAAAAGCAACATAAGATGATTCTGGATTACGAAATGCTGAAGAGCTTCTACTCTTCATATAATAATAAGGTATCGAAGGTAAAAGGATTGTTAGGCAGACCGCTCACTTATGCGGAGAAAGTGCTGTATGCCCATCTGTTTGATGAGAACGGACTGAGGCGGTATGAGCGCGGAACCGACTATGTGGACTTCCGCCCCGACCGTGTGGCGATGCAGGACGCGACGGCGCAGATGGCGTTGCTGCAGTTCATGAACGCAGGAAAAGACCGTGTGGCTGTGCCCGCGTCGGTGCACTGCGACCATCTCATAAAGGCAGATGCCGGTGCTGACAGCGATCTGCCGTCTGCAATGACAGCCAACAGGGAAGTGTATGACTTCCTGCGCTCCGTATCCGCCAGGTATCACATAGGGTTCTGGGGACCGGGCGCGGGCATCATACATCAGGTGGTGCTCGAGAACTATGCCTTCCCCGGAGGAATGATGGTGGGCACCGACTCACACACTCCCAACGCCGGAGGACTCGGTATGGTGGCTGTGGGAGTGGGCGGCGCGGATGCCGTCGACGTGCTTACCGGGCAGCCGTGGGAACTGAAGATGCCCAAGCTCATAGGTGTGCGGCTGAGCGGAAAGCTCTCCGGGTGGGCGTCGCCAAAGGATGTCATACTTCAGATTCTCGGCATGCTGACCGTCAAGGGCGGCACCAACGCCATACTTGAATATTTCGGCGACGGTCTCTCTTCTATGTCGGCAACAGGCAAGGCTACCATATGCAACATGGGAGCGGAGCTTGGCGCGACCTGCTCCATATTCCCGTTCGACGACAACGGGGCTGAATATCTGTGCCGTACGGGGCGTGAGGAGATAGCCGCAATGGCGCGCACGTGCGCCGATGACCTGCGTGCCGACGACGAGGTGTACGCAAATCCGGAAGCATACTACGACCGTCTGATAGACATCGACCTCAGTAAGGTGGAGCCACATCTCAACGGTCCGTTCACGCCCGACGCCGCGACGCCTGTCTCTCAGATGAAAGCCAGGGTGGAGGAGTACGGATTCCCGCCCGCAGTGGAGGTGGGACTGATAGGCTCGTGCACCAATTCGTCTTATCAGGACCTGTGCCGTGCCGCATCGGTGGCGCGTCAGGCTTATGAGAAAAACATCCCTGTAAAAGGACAGATAATAATCAATCCGGGCTCTGAACAGATACGCCGCACTGCCGAGAGAGACGGTATACTTGACGACTTCAGGCGTATCGGAGCCGTGATAATGACCAATGCGTGCGGTCCGTGCATCGGACAGTGGAAGCGGCATACCGATGACAATGAGCGGAAAAACTCCATCGTGACATCGTTCAACCGCAACTTCAGACGCCGTGCGGACGGTAATCCGAACACATATGCCTTCATCGGCAGTCCCGAACTGACCATGGCGCTCGCCGTGGCGGGCCGTCTCGACTTCAATCCGGCAACCGACGCGTTGCAGGACGGCTCCGGACACAGTGTGATGCTCGATGAGCCGCACGGCAACGTGTTCCCTCCCGAAGGGTTCGATGCCACGGACGAGGGGTTCGTAGAGCCTCCCGCAGACGGCAGCGGTGTGAAGGTGGCAATCTCGCCTGACTCCGACAGACTGCAGAAACTGGCTCCGTTCGACCCGTGGGACGGCAAAGACCTGTGCGACATGCCGTTATTGATAAAGGTGAAAGGCAAATGCACCACCGACCATATATCCATGGCGGGACCGTGGCTGAGGTATCGCGGACATCTGCAGAACATCTCAGACAACCTGCTCATGGGAGCGGTGAACGCCTTCAACGACGAGAGCAACCGCGTGATATGCCTCACCGACGGTACGGAAAAGACTGTCTCCGCCGCCGCGAAAGCCTATAAGGCTGCCGGACTTGCGTCTGTCGTGGTGGCGGAAGATAACTACGGCGAGGGCAGCTCGCGCGAGCACGCAGCCATGGAGCCGCGCTATCTCAACGTGCGTGTGGTGCTGGCGAAGAGCTTCGCGCGCATTCATGAGACCAATCTGAAGAAACAGGGCATGCTCGCACTGACCTTCGCGGACAAGGACGACTATGATAAGGTGAGGGAGGACGACCGCATCTCGGTGACAGGACTCGGCTCCTTCGAGCCCGGAAAGCCGCTCGCCGTGACATTGAGACACGCCGACGGCACGACAGACACTTTCGAGGCGTGCCACTCCTACAACTCAACGCAGATAGAATGGTTCCGCGCCGGCAGCGCGCTCAACTACGTCGGAAGGCACAGATGAGCGTCAGCCGGATAAAGGCGGCGTACATACCGGATAAGACTAATGGTTTTATCACACATTGAAGGAAATCCCAAAACAACCGAATAATAATGAAAATCGAAATGAAAAACGGCGTTCTTGCCGTGCCGGATATGCCTACAGTGCCCTTCATCGAGGGCGACGGCGTGGGCAGCGAGGTGTCTCCCGTGTGCCGGGAAGTGGTGGATGAGGCTGTGAGAAAGGCTTACGGCGGACGGAGGAAGATAGAATGGATGGAGGTGCTTGCGGGCGGCAAGGCTCACGAACTTACCGGAGAGTGGCTGCCGAAGGCTACGCTTGACGCCTTCACCGAATATCTTGTAGGAATAAAAGGTCCGCTGATGACACCGGTGGGAGGCGGCATGCGCTCGCTCAACGTGGCTTTGCGGCAGACGCTCGACCTGTATGTGTGCCAGCGTCCGGTGAGATATTTCCGTGGCATAGAGTCGCCTGTGAAGCATCCCGAGGATGTGGACATGTGCATATTCCGCGAGAACACCGAGGACATATACGCAGGAATAGAGTGGGAGGCAGGCACGCCCGAGGCGGAGAAGTTCTATAAGTTCATTTCGGAAGAGATGGGAGTGGGCAAGGTGAGGTTTCCTGCCACCTCGGCATATGGCGTGAAGCCTGTGTCGCGCGAGGGCAGCGAGCGGCTCATACGCAGTGCCATAGAGTATGCTCTGGCGCACGGACGCAAGACGGTGACGCTTGTCCACAAAGGCAATATAATGAAGTTCACGGAAGGAGGATTCAAGAAGTGGGGCTACGAACTGGCTGAACGCGAGTATGGCAGTGAGCTGCGGAGCGGCAGGCTTGTGGTGAACGACTGCATATGCGACGCCTTCCTGCAGAACGCCCTGCTGCGTCCGCGCGACTATGAGGTCATCGCCACGATGAACCTTAACGGCGATTACGTGTCCGACATGCTTGCCGCGCAGGTGGGAGGAATAGGCATCGCGCCCGGCGCAAACATAAACTACGGCAGCGGACACGCCATTTTCGAGGCGACACACGGCATCGCGCCCGACATCGCGGGCAAGGATGTGGTGAACCCCTGTTCCATTATCCTCTCGGCGGTGATGATGCTCGAGTATATGGGATGGGACGAGGCGGCGCGTCTCATCACCTCGGCTATGGAGCGGCTTTTTGCCGGAGGACATGCCACGGCGGACCTCGCGCGGTTCATGCCCGACGGGAAACCGCTCGGGACGAGGGCTTTCGGCTCCATGCTCGCCTCCGCACTGTGACCGCACCGCTATTTTACAGGACGGACATATAGAGCCGCCCGGCAGTTTAGAACATACAAAACATAAGGTTATGAAGAAGGAATATCTGATATATAAGCTGTCTGACGAGGTGAAAAACTCATGTAAGATAGACAACGAACTGTTTCCTAAGTATGGCGTGAAACGCGGATTGAGAAACGAGGACGGAAGCGGTGTGCTTGTCGGACTCACAAAGATAGGAAACGTCGTGGGCTACGAACGCGACGGGGAAGGCAGGCTCGTGCCCACCGCAGGAAAGCTTTACTACCGTGGCTATGAGCTTGACGACCTCGTGTCACCCATACTTGCCGAGAAGAGACTGGGCTTTGAGGAGATAGCTTTCCTGCTTCTCTCGGGCAATCTTCCCGACCGCGAGGAGCTCGCAGCGTTCAAAGAGCTCATCAACGACAACATGGCTCTGGACCATAAATCGGTAGTTCATATATTAGACCTTGAGGGTTCGAACATCATGAACATACTCGCGCGCACCGTGCTGGAGATGTACACGTTCGACCCTAACCCCGACGACCTGTCGCGAGACAACCTCATGCGCCAGGCGGTGGAGCTCACCGCGAAGCTCCCCACCATCGTGGCTTATGCCTACAACAGCTACCGCCACACCGTGCGCGGACGCTCGCTGCACATCCATCACCCGCATGAGAACCTCTCGATAGCCGAAAACTTCCTCTACATGCTGAAGGAGGGAGACTACACCGAGCTCGACGCGAGGATGCTCGACATGCTCCTCATCATACAGGCGGAGCACGGAGGAGGAAACAACTCCACGTTCACGGTGAGGGTGACGTCGTCGAGCCGCACCGACACTTACTCGAGCATAGCAGCCGGCATTGGCTCGCTCAAGGGTCCGCTGCACGGAGGCGCCAACATCAGAGCCATCAACATGTTCCATCATCTGAAGGAGAACATAAGCGACTGGACCGATATCGCGGAGATAGACACTTATCTTAACCGCATCCTCGACGGCGATGCCTACGACGGAAGCGGACTCATCTACGGCATAGGACACGCCGTGTATACCGTGAGCGACCCGCGTGCCGTGGAGCTGAAAAGGCTTGCCGGCGAACTCGCCAAAGAGAAGGGGCGCGACAAGGAGTATGATTTCCTCCGGCTGCTCGAGCAGGAGAGCATCAAGTGTGTGTCCGCCCGGCGCAAGACAAAGAAGCCTCTCTGCGCCAATGTGGACTTCTATTCGGGCTTCATATACGAGATGATAGGTCTGCCGCAGGAGATTTACACCCCGATATTCGCCATGTCGCGCATCGTGGGATGGATGGCACACCGCATAGAGGAACTCAATTTCGAGGGACGGCGCATCATCCGGCCTGCCTACAAGAGTGTCATGGAGGAGCGCACGTATGTGCCTCTGGCTGAACGCTGACACCGCAGACGGCAAGGCGGCGGGGGCGCGACGTCGTGCGTGAGCGGCACTGACGGTATGGCGCATGCCGCCTCCGGACATGGCATAAGGATATATGAAAGTGAATAAATATGCGTTTCCGGAAGTAAAAAATCTTTACAACGGAAATTCTCGAAAGAGAAAAGGCAATGTGACGGGAAACGTGTCGTGAGGCGTCGGAGACGCTTCCATCGGCACGCTTCCGTACTTTGAAAAAGCTGAAAACGGCTCTTCGGACACATCGGAGAGCCGTTTTTGTGTGCCATGATGACTGTACCGGCGTGCGGAACGGGCTTTGCCGTTGTGCGGAAGAGCCTTTTCCGCACCATGAAAGAGGCTTTCCCGCATGCCCGAAGAGGCTCTTCCGTGGCGTCGTAAAGTGCTTCTTCTGTACTGTGTCGGCGCAAGCTGTTGTGTGACAGCATTTTATGCAAACCTCGAAATACTGCGTTATTTGCAGCCGTATCCGCTTTCGCTGATTCTGAGGGCACTCTCGTGAAGTTGGCGATGCATAATTATGCGGATGCCCCTCCGTCTTTGCATAAATATGCAATGTGTGCGGCAGGCTTGCGTGACAGGCTAGCGCGGCTTGCCATTGCATGTGTGAGGCGCGGCGGAAACGGAGCGTGCGCGATGGCGCGACGGTGCGGATGTGGAGTGCGGACGGGCGTGTGAGGGCGAATAAAAGATACTGTTTTGTTAAAATATATAAAATATGACAGCATTTGTTTGGCTGTTCGGATAAATATTGATATCTTTGCACCGCTTTTAAGACAAGCAAGGGGCGTTTAGCTCAGCTGGTTTAGAGCATCTGCCTTACAAGCAGAGGGTCGGCGGTTCGAATCCGTCAACGCCCACAGCCATAGCCGGATGTGATTTTGCATCCGGCTAATTTTTTGTCCGTATGTGTGTTGCCGTCTGCTCTCCGCGTGCGTGCTGTACGGCATACGGGAATATTCCGATATGTGAAAATAAACGTGCCGAAATGACATTAAAAGTTAAGTGTACATAAAATAAGAGAATCCGGAGGCTAAGTTTTGGCATTCTTTTCGCATGTTTCGATTTTAATTATTAATTTTGCAGCATCTTATAATAGGTATTTTTATGACACTTGACTTGCTTACTGCCATATCTCCGATAGACGGACGTTACAGAGGTAAAACGGAGGCATTGGCTGATTACTTTTCAGAATATGCGCTCATACGCTACAGGGTGCGTGTGGAGATAGAGTATTTCATCACATTGTGCGAGCTTCCGCTGCCTCAGCTGGCTTCGTTCGACCATTCTTTGTTCCCACGGCTGAGAAGCATCTACACCGCTTTCGACGAGGTTTGCGCACAGCGCGTGAAGGACATCGAGGCGGTGACCAACCACGACGTGAAGGCAGTGGAGTATTTCATAAAGGAGGAGTTCGACAAGATAGGAGGACTGGATGCGTATAAGGAGTTCATACATTTCGGACTGACATCGCAGGACATCAACAACACCAGCGTGCCGCTCTCCGTAAAAGAGGCTCTCGAGAAGGTGTACTGTCCGGCAGTGGAGGAACTTATAGCGCAGCTCAACGATTATGCCGAAGAGTGGAAAGACGTGGCGATGCTCGCCAAGACACACGGACAGCCGGCGTCGCCTACACGGCTCGGTAAGGAAATAATGGTGTATGTGTACCGTCTCACCGAACAGCTCAGGGAGCTGAAGGCGTGCAGGATGACTGTGAAGTTCGGAGGCGCGACAGGCAACTACAACGCCCATCACGTGGCATATCCGCAGTTCGACTGGAAGGCTTTCGGCGACCGGTTTGCCAAGGAGAAGCTCGGTATGGAGCGCGAGCAGTACACCACGCAGATAAGCAACTACGACTGCCTCGGCGGTGTGTTCGATGCCATGCGCCGGATCAATACAATCATCATCGACCTTGACCGTGATATGTGGATGTATATATCCATGGACTACTTCAAACAGAAGATAAAGGCTGGCGAGGTAGGGTCGAGTGCGATGCCTCATAAGGTGAATCCCATCGACTTCGAGAACAGCGAGGGCAATCTGGGAGTGGCAAACGCCGTGCTCCAGTTCCTTGCCGCGAAACTGCCGGTGAGCCGTCTGCAGCGCGATCTTACCGACTCCACGGTGCTCCGTAATGTGGGTGTGCCGTTCGGTCACGGTCTTATTGCCATAATGAGCACGCTGAAAGGACTGCGCAAGCTCATTCTCAACGAACAGAAAATATACGACGATCTCGACAACACATGGGCTGTGGTGGCTGAGGCTATACAGACAATACTGCGCCGTGAGGCTTATCCTCACCCTTACGAGGCGTTGAAGGCGCTTACCCGTACAAACAAGAAGATGACGGAGGAGACCATACACGACTTCATCAGGACACTCGATGTGAGCGATGAGGTGAAGTCGGAGCTGATGGCAATCACACCGCACAACTACACGGGTATATGACAGTGAATCGTCATTTTACACATAACAGAGTTATATTTATTAGAGAGTTATAATTTATTAACCGGAGCCGTGAGGCCAGAACATCATCATTTAATATGGACTTAGAATTAGAAAACAAAGCTCAAGGGCAGTCTTCAGAGCAGAAAAACGAGGGTCAGGAGAACTCTGCCACAAACTATCAGAAGGATTATCGTAGCGGCACTCGTCCGCAACGTCCGCGCATCCGCGTGCAGCGCGCCTACACTACAGGGCGCAGCAACGGCGATGAGGGCGGATTCCGGCCGGAAGGTTTCGGGACGGGATTGCTGCAAAACAATAATAACACGGGCTATCAGCCGCGCCAGCAGGCAGGCTATCGTCCGCGATTCAACAATGCCGAGGGCAACCAGACAGGCTATCAGCCTCGCCAGCAGGCAGGCTACCGTCCGCGCTTCAACAACGCCGAGGGCAACCAGACGGGCTATCAGCCTCGCCAGCAGGCAGGCTATCGTCCGCGCTTCAACAACGCCGAGGGCAACCAGACGGGCTATCAGCCACGCCAGCAGGCAGGCTACCGTCCGCGCTTCAACAACGCCGAGGGCAACCAGACAGGCTATCAGCCACGCCAGCAGGCAGGCTATCGTCCGCGTTTCAATAACGCCGAGGGCAATCAGGGAGGCTATCAGGCGCGTCAGGGCGGATTCCAGCAGCGTGGCGCACGTCCTCAGCGCGGTGGCTATAACAAGAATTATCAGCAGGGAGGTTACCGTCCGCGTACCGCCGACTACGACCCCAACGCCAAGTATAGCATGAAGAAGCGCATCGAGTACAGCGAGAGTCACATCGACCCGAACGAGCCTATACGTCTCAACAAGTTCCTTGCCAATGCCGGAGTGTGCAGTCGCCGCGAGGCTGACGAGTACATAGAGGCAGGCGCAGTGACCGTAAACGGGACCGTGGTGACCGAACTCGGAACCAAGGTAAAGCGTTCGGACGAGATCAAGTTCCAGGATAACGTGGTGACACTCGAGAAAAAGGTCTACGTGCTTCTTAACAAACCGAAGGACTGTGTCACCACAAGCGATGACCCGCAGAACCGCAAGACCGTCATGGATATTGTGGGTAACGTGTGTCCGGAGCGCATTTATCCGGTGGGAAGGCTTGACCGCAACACGACCGGTGTGCTGCTTCTCACAAACGACGGCGACCTTGCGAGCAAGCTGACTCATCCCAAGTTCCTCAAGAAAAAGGTTTACCACGTGTTCCTCGACAAGAATGTCACCGCACACGACATGCAGCAGATAGCGGAGGGAATAGAGCTTGAGGACGGTGAGATACATGCCGACGCCATCGAGTATGCCAGCGATACGGACAAGAGTCAGGTGGGTATAGAGATTCATAGCGGCAAGAACCGCATCGTGCGCCGCATCTTCGAACATCTGGGCTATCGCGTCGTGAAGCTCGACCGTGTACAGTTCGCGGGACTGACAAAGAAAAACCTGCGTCGCGGAGACTGGCGTTTCCTCACTGAGAAGGAGGTCGACATGCTGCGCATGGGTGCTTTCGAGTAAACAGACATAACAATACATAATAACATAAACAGATGACGTGTCGGCCTGTTCGGACCGTGCCGCCGCCACATAACACGGCTTCAGTTGCCGGGGAAGGGCAGGGGCGCGGGCTGAAAAGGCTGACGGCATTTTATAACATATATATAATATGGAGACAATACGTAGAACAAAGGTAGTCGACATTCTCAAACGCACCGACTTCGGAGCGGTTGTCAATGTGAAGGGATGGGTGCGTACGCACCGCAGCAGCAAGGCTGTTGATTTCATAGCACTGAACGACGGCTCGACCATAAAGAACGTTCAGATAGTTGTCGATCCCTCCAAGTTCGACGAGAATATGCTGAAGCAGATCACCACAGGTGCCTGCATAAGTGCCACGGGAGTGCTTGTCGAGAGCCAGGGAGCCGGTCAGGCTTCTGAGATACAGTGCAGTGAGATAGAGATTTACGGTCTGTGCGGCTCCGACTATCCCATGCAGAAGAAGGGACAGAGCTTCGAATACATGCGCCAGTACGCGCACATGCGTCTGCGCACCAACACTTTCGGTGCCGTGATGCGCATCCGTCATAACATGGCGATAGCCATACACAAGTTCTTCCACGACCGTGGCTTCTTCTATTTCCATTCGCCCATCATCACCGCAAGCGACTGCGAGGGTGCCGGCGAGATGTTCCAGGTGACGACAAAGAACCTGTATGACCTGAAGAAAGACGAGGACGGAAAGATCATCTACAGCGATGACTTCTTCGGAAAGATGACGTCTCTCACCGTTTCCGGACAGCTTGAGGGTGAGCTCGGAGCCACTGCCCTCGGACAGATATACACGTTCGGACCGACGTTCCGTGCCGAGAACAGCAACACTCCGCGCCATCTTGCCGAGTTCTGGATGATAGAGCCCGAGGTGGCTTTCATCGACAAGGACGACCTTATGGACCTTGAGGAGGAGTTCATCAAGTATTGTGTGCAGTGGGCTTTGGACAATTGCAAGGACGATCTGGAGTTCCTCAACAAGATGATTGACAAAGGTCTCATCGCAAGACTTGAGGGAGTGCTGAAGGATTCGTTCGTGCGTCTCACCTATACCGACGGCATCAGGATACTCGAAGAGGCTGTTTCTAACGGCAAGAAGTTCGAGTTCCCGGTTTCATGGGGCATGGATCTCGCCAGCGAACACGAGCGTTACCTCGTTGAGGAGCACTTCAAGAAGCCCGTGATAATGAATGATTATCCTAAAGAGATAAAGGCTTTCTACATGAAGATGAACGAAGACGGACGCACGGTGCAGGGAACGGACGTGCTGTTCCCGCAGATCGGCGAGATAATAGGAGGAAGCGTGCGTGAGGAAAGCTACGACAAGCTCATGGCGCAGATAACGGAGCGCAACATCCCGATGAAGGACATGTGGTGGTATCTCGACACCCGCAAGTACGGAACATGCCCTCACGGCGGTTTCGGACTCGGTTTCGAGCGTCTCATCCTTTTCGTCACGGGCATGCAGAACATACGCGATGTCATCCCGTTCCCGCGTACTCCGAAGACTGCGGAGTTCTAAAATATAATTATATTAACATAATAACCCCAGAATGAAATTATGATATATTTCTTCTGGGGGAATTGTTTCATACCGGGCAATAGACTTGTATATATTCTAAACAGTCTAGTCCTACATACTTTTCCTTTTTACTTTTTTATCTTTAGTGAATAAAACAAAAGAAAGTTTTTGTGGAAACCATGTGTATGTCTCCATACATTTTGATAACGTTTAAAATAATAAACATTTATGATACAAGCTTATTTCTCAGACATTAAGAATGTTATTCTTGATGCAATACGGAATTCACAGAAAAACATATCAATTGCAGTAGCATGGTTTACTCAACGTGATTTGTTTAATGAGATTATTAATTCTTTAGATAGAGGTGTTAATGTTTCAGTCATTCTTATAAATGATATTATTAATAGGAGTGAACACGGTCTTGATTTTTCGTTATACATTCAAAAAGGAGGAAAATTGTGCTTTGTTGATAGCAGAAAAACATTGATGCACAATAAGTTCAGTTTATTTGATGAGTATATCCTTATAACGGGATCATATAATTGGACATACGCAGCAGAACAAAGAAATGCTGAAAATGTAATACTAACTGATGAGATAAATGTCTGCAGTGCTTATGCAAATTATTTTAAGCATCTTTGGAGTGGATTATCTGAAATAACGGAGTTCCATCATTTAAAAGTGTCAGACATAGAAACAAATGATTTTCTTCAAGAATATGAAGAACTTGTCGAGGAATATCAAAGTATGGAAAATAACAATATTCCTGTGTTAGAATCTTTAAAAAACATTTATGATTTTAAAAGCAATATTGCCGTAACGAAATTAGGAACAGTAATGACTCAGGAGAATCGTCATAATCCAATTTTAAAACTGAATATAGGGATGAGATGTCGTATTGACAATATTGATAATAGAACATTGAATATTATAAAACAAGGACAAACTTTACCATATACGAATACTGTTGATACATGTACTGCTATGGATTATCAAACAAATGTAGTCTGTGATATTCTATTGGGAAATGATGATGAAGCAGATAAAAATAAATCATTATTAAAAATTCAATTAGATAATTTGCCACAGCTTAAAGCTCTTCAGGTAAAATTCAAAACGAAAGTAACAATAGATACAAATGGATATCTACATGCTGAATTTGTTTGTACTAATACAGGTGTTGCGAAAGATGCTATATATATTTACCCTGAAATGATTAATTATTGACTTAAATTCTGTACATAAAACTTAAATTTTAGTTAGTAAATGAAAAATATTTTGTTTCGTTGTATAAAATATTATGGAATCAGATGTACTTGAGGAATATACATGAATTATGGTGAACCTGTTTTTCTTGTGTTTTATTTATTGCAGATAAAATAATGTTGTATTTTGAGGTTAGGTACTATTTCGTGCATCTTGTGGCAATGATGTCCTTCACAACCTCGCCACCTATTATTATACCTGCCGCTGCCGGCACAAAGGCATTGCTTGCCGGAACGGGGCGTTTGGATGTTGTCGTGTTGTCGTCGGGTATATCTGAGTCTGTTGCCTTTTCCGGTTGCTCCTCGCTGTATACCACTTTCAGATGCTCTATGCCAGCCTTCCGCAGTTTCTTCCGCATGATTTTGGCTATCGGGTCCATGCTTGTCCTGCTCAGGTCAGCCACTCTGAACATTGTAGGGTCGAACTTGTTTGCCGCCCCCATGCTGCTTATCAGCGGCACACCGAGCCCGTGGCAGCGCATGGCTATGTCTATCTTCGCCTTTATTGTGTCGATGCAGTCAGCCACATAGTCGTATTCTGACAGGTCAATATTGTCCGCCTCCTCCGGCAGGTAGAACATGCGTATGGCATTGACGTCGCATTCAGGGTTGATGTCGAGAATCCTCCGGCGTGCCACATCCACCTTATACTCCCCGAGGTTGCTGTTGAGTGCGATTATCTGGCGGTTGAGATTGGTTATGCTCACGGTGTCGTTGTCGATGAGAGTGATGTGTCCCACACCGCTGCGAGCCATCACCTCGACGGCATAACCGCCCACTCCTCCTACGCCGAACACTGCAACGCGCGCTTTGGCGAGAGTCTCTATGGCGTCACGTCCGAACAGCATCTCTGTCCTTGCATACCACTTCTGCATCATCTGTTCAGTTTTATGGATTTGTCGGAGATGCTTATCAGCCTCCGTCTGTACAGGTCGCCGACGGCGCGTTTGAACACCTTCTTGCTCACATGGAACATGTTCTTTATGTCCTCCGCGTCGCTCTTGTCGCCCAGCGGACACGTTCCGCCGTTGCCGTGCAAGTATTCCAGCAGTGCCTCGGCGAAGTCTTTGGTGTGCCGGCGTCCCGACGGCTGCGCCATGAGGTCTATCTTCCCGTCTTCCCGTACGTTGCTGACGTAGCCCTTCATACGGTCGCCCGTGTGTATGTCCTCAAATATCTGGCTGTCGTAGATGAGTCCTTGGAACCTGTTGTCCACAATGACCTTGAAGCCCAGATCGGTCTTCTGCCACACCAGCATGTCCACTTCGTCGCCGCGACGGTATGGCGGCATGTCCTCGCTCAGGAAGTGTTCCACCTTTGCCGAAGCCATTATGCGGTAGCTCTCTTCGTCGATGTGCACGTGCACTATGTATCTCTTGCCTTTCTCCATGCGCATCTTCTGTTCGCGGAACGGGCAGAAGAGGTCTTTCATCAGTCCCCAGTCGAGGAACGCCCCGTGGTTGTTCACCCACGCCACTTCAAGGTATGCGAAGTCGCCCACCTTCGCCCGAGGAATCTCCGTGGTAGCCACGAGCCTCTCCTCGTTATCGAGATAGATGAACACTTCCATCGTGTCGCCTGGGCATGCACCCTCCGGCACATAGCGGCGCGGCAGGAGTATCTCCCCCTCGTCGCCTCCGTCGAGGTACAGACCGAAGTCAACCTCTTTCACGACGGTAAGTATGTTGTAGTCGCCGAGCTTTATCATATGAGTCAGTCTTTTTGCTTTTGATGTATGTGAAAGTTCATTCGCCGTCGCGGGAACCATTGTTCTCCTCCACAGCGTTTTCCGCTATGGGGTCGGAAATGTGCGTGACAGCCGTTGCGGAGCAGCTTTCGAGCATTCCGTCCTTCATCACTATGGTGCGGTCGGTTATCCTTGCCAGGTTCTCGTCGTGTGTCACTATGACGAACGTCTGTCCGAACTTGTCGCGCAGTTCGAAGAAAAGGCGGTGCAGCTCCTCCTTGTTCTTTGAGTCGAGGCTGCCGCTGGGCTCGTCTGCAAGAATCACCGCCGGGTTGTTCATCAGTGCCCTTGCCACCGCTACGCGCTGTTTCTCGCCTCCCGACAGTTCAGCCGGCTTGTGCGTTGCACGGTCTTCCAGTCCCATGAATCGCAGCAGTTCGCCTGCGCGTTCTTTCGCCTCAGCCTTGCCGGTACCCCCTATGAATGCCGGAATCATTATGTTCTCCAGTGCCGTAAACTCCGGAAGGAGCTGGTGGAACTGGAACACGAAGCCTAAGCGTCGGTTGCGGAAGTCGCCTATCTGTGCCGGGGTGAGTTTCCTCACGTCAGTCCCGTCGATGACGATCGAGCCGCTGTCAGGTCTGTCGAGCGTTCCGATGATCTGCAGCAGAGTGGTCTTTCCCGCTCCGCTCGGACCTACTATGCTCACCACCTCGCCTTTGTCGATGTGCAGGTCGATGCCTTTTAGCACCTGCAGTGAGCCGAAGCTTTTTGTAATTCCCTTGATGTCTATCATAAAATGCAGTGTGTTTGTCGTTTGTCTCTTGCCTTGGCGCGGCGTTAGTGTTGCCTCTCCGTGCGGCGTTCATTGTTCCGCGTTGCCGTCGGCAGGGCTTTTCCCCGACTTCTTCATGCGGTTTATCCACTTGCCGATGCTCTCGTATGCGCTGCGGTCCTCGGTGTGCTGAGGCTGTGCGAAGGTCATTTCGTCCATGGCGTTGCCGTGCTGGTCGGGGAATATTATTATGAGATTCGTGCCGGAGAAATGCGTTGTCAGTTCCTCGGGCAGATATTCTATCGCGTTCTTGTATGACACGGTGCCCTTCCGCGCAGCCACAACCACAAAGAGGTTGTCCCCGCTTATGTTCGCCGCGAGGCGTGGCAGCTCGTTCCAGTGGTCCATCGCCATGTATTCAGCCTTCACGTCCGGATGGTGCTGCATGGTGTATTTGTTGATGAGCGAGAGCGTGTCGGGGCGTCCGTGGAACATCATGCGGCACTCCATGTTGCCCGCGAGGCGGTCCAGACGTTCGAGCCAGCGGTAGAATCCCGGTTCGAACTGCGCCTTCGACGGCACCGCCACGTGTATGTGCCGTATGGTTGTGAGCGGCTGGTTGAGTCGCGCCATTATTATCTGGTTGTTCAGTCCGTTGAACAGGCTCTGGTGGAACGCGCCCCAGAACTTCTGCGACACCTCCTTGTGCATGTGCATCCCGATGATTATCTCCGACGCGCGGAACTCCTTGAAGGCATGCTTTATGCCGTTGGCTATGTTGGCTGCGACCCTCACCTGAGTCTGCATCTTCACGTCGGCAGCCGCCGCATACTTGCTCACATTCTCGAGAAGGCGTTGTCCGCGCTCCTGGTTTGCCCGCATGTCGTCGTCGTCGTACACCACGTTAAGCCCCACTATCTCCCGCCGCAGCTTAGGGTTGCGCATCATGATGGCAAGACTCAGCAGTCTGTTGGCGTACTCGGGATACTTCATCGGTATGAGTATGCGCTCGTCGTCGGTCTGCTGTTCGTCCTGCGGCATGTCCTTGTCGCGCAGTATTATCTGCTGTGCAGCCGACTCGGTCATCATCGTCGATATGATGCACGTGAAGAGAATCATTATCACCACGGCGTTGAGCATCTCGTCGTTCACGAGCACCTGTCCCGGAGCGGTCTCTATCCTCATGCCCACCATTATCATGGCTATCGAGCCGGCGGCGTGTGCCGAGGTGAGTCCGAACATCATGTTGCCCGACGAGAGCGGCAGACTGAACAGGCGGGCTGACAGATATGCCGCTATCGCCTTGCCGAAGGTGCCTATGAAGGTGATGGCGAGCACCACCCATATGATGCCTGTCCCGGCGAAGAGCAGGCGCACGTTGATGAGCATTCCCACGCCTATGAGGAAATAGGGGATGAACAGGGCGTTACCGATGAACTCTATGCGGTTCATCAGAGGCGACACGTGGGGTATGTAGCGGTTGAGTATGAGTCCGGCGACGAAGGCTCCGAAGATGCCCTCAAGACCCACTGCCTCGCTCAGGGCTGCGCTCATGAAGAGCATCGACATGACGAAGATGAACTGCATCACGGCGTCGCTGTAGCGGCGCAGGAACCATCGCGTGAGCCTCGGTATGACGAGAACCATCGCCCCGATGTACACGAAGAACTTGGCTGCGAACCACACCCAGAACCAGAAACCTGTGCTCTCCCTGTGTGATGCCACGAGGGCGGCGAGCGTGACAAGAGCCATCAGCAGCGAGATCATGGACGAGCCGACGCTCAGCGACACGCTCTTCTTGCGCTGGAGTCCGTAACGGCTCACTATGGGATAGGCTATCAGAGTGTTGGAAGCCATGATGCAGCCCAGCAGCAGCGACGCCTGAAGGGAGTAGCCGAGCAGCGTGTAGCTCATGATGTAGGTAAGCACGAACGGCGCGGAGAATGTGAGCAGACCGAAAGTGAGAAACCTCCGTCCGTCCTTACGTATGCCGTCCATGTTCATCTCGAGCGACGCGAGGAACATGATGTAGTATAGTCCCACCTTGCCGAACAGCTCGAAGGAGTCGTCGCGCACCAGAATGTTGAGTCCGTACTTGCCTATGAGCACTCCGGCGAGCACCATTCCGATGATGTGGGGAATACGTAGCTTTCCCATGATGATGGGTGCCGAGAGTATGATTATCATCACCACGAAGAATATCAGCGTGGGATCGGTTATCGGAAAGTATTGCGCTATCTGGGACATAGGTATGTTGCCGGTGTTTGTATTTCTGTTGTCTGATTAATATGCAAACTTAATCAAAATCGCTGGAATAAACGAAAAAAAATGCGGAAATGGATGTTACGGGACGCTATTTGGGCGTTTCAGCGCACGCATGCAGTCTGACTTTCCTCCGCGTCATTGCCGTGATATCGCGTGACCGCCGCTGTGACACAGCGGCGCGTGGCTTGGTCTGCGGAACGGGTGACAGTGTGGAAAAGAATGGCGGATATAATATGGCGGAATAGTTTTGGTAAATATAAATTAACATATTGTATATCCTAAATGTTAAAACATTGTCTCTAAAACTGCCGTATTCTGAAACACGGACGCCCCGAACGCTGTTTTCGCGGAAAATGACGGTTTTTACGCTCTTTCCGTAATCTGCTGACTGATACGCTGTAAGGCTTCCGACGACTCGCGGTGCTTTGTCATCTGTTTTACGAAAGAGCCTTTTCTGTCGTGCCGAATGGTATCTTTTGCAACATGAAAGAGCCTTCTTCGTAGCATGAGACATGCCGTTTGGCGATGCGGAACAGGCTTTCCTGTAATCCGGTCTTTTGCGTACGACTGTATGATTGTTCCTTTTCGGTTGTGTTGTATATGTTTTCCGGCTAAGTCTTTTCCGGATTGTGGAAACGTGAAAGTTAAATTGTTATAGCGTAATATTAAAATAATGTTAATTATATATTGACCTGTGTATGGCGGAGACAGGATGCGGTGATGTCTGCATGTGGTGTGTGGGGATGGACGGCAGAGGCGGATGATTCGCATGGCTTTGTGATAAATAAAGTCGTGGTAATTGCATTTTAATGGAAATGTTGTATCTTTGCATAAGATAAGCTTCGGCTCGGCAGTATCAAGTCTGGTAAGACTTCGTCTTCCCGCCTTGCTGTTGCACTCGCCTTGCATTATCTTTGTCATAAGATAAGCTTCGGCTCGTCGATATTTTGAAGTCACGGTAAGGCGGTGCGGAAGATGTCGTCCGGCATACCGATATATAACAACATAAACACTATAACATTATGAAAGTAGCAATTGTAGGAGCAAGCGGAGCCGTAGGACAGGAGTTCCTGCGCATACTTGCAGAGCGTGATTTCCCGATGGATGAACTGGTGTTGTTCGGCTCAGAGCGTTCGGCTGGACGAAAGTACAGCTTCAAGGGAAAGGATTACGAGGTGAGACTGTTGCAGCACAACGACGATTTCAAGGATGTCGACATAGCGTTCGTCTCCGCAGGAGGAGGCACATCGAAGGAGTATGCCGACACAATCACCAAGCACGGAGCTGTGATGATAGACAACTCGAGCGCGTTCCGCATGTGTGACGACGTGCCTCTGGTTGTGCCGGAGTGTAATGCCGAGGATGCGCTCAACCGTCCGCGCGGCATCATCGCCAACCCCAACTGCACTACAATCATGATGGTGGTGGTGCTCAAACCGCTGGAGCAGCTCAGTCACATACGCCGGGTGCACGTGTCGAGCTACCAGAGCGCGAGCGGCGCGGGTGCCGCTGCGATGGCTGAATTGCAGCAGCAGTATGAGCAGCTCGTGGAGGGCAAGCCTGTGACGGTGGAGAAGTTCCCGCATCAGCTCGCCTATAACGTCATTCCGCAGATTGATGTCTTCACCGACAACGGGTATACAAAGGAGGAGATGAAGATGTTCAACGAGACACGGAAGATAATGCACAGCGACGTGAAATGCTCTGCCACATGCGTGCGTGTGTCGTCGCTCCGCTCCCATTCGGAGAGCGTATGGATAGAGACGGAGACTCCGATAAGCGTCGAGGATGCGCGTAAGGCAATAGCAGCCGCACCGGGATGTACGCTGAAGGACGACCCGGCGAACCTTGTCTATCCTATGCCGCTGGAGACAGCCGGACTGGACGATGTGTACGTGGGACGCATCCGCAAGGACCTTACCGACGACTGTGGTCTCACGCTGTGGCTCAGCGGTGACCAGATACGCAAGGGTGCCGCGCTCAACGCCGTGCAGATAGCCGAATATCTGATAAAGGTGGGTGACGTGAAATGATTTGTGACGGTCGGCAGACCGGTGGATATACATACGGCGTATGCTGTGAGCCAACCTCAGCATATGCCGTTTTTTCATGCGCGTATGATTAGGGCTCAGACATGACGTTGACGCTGCCGTGGCTTCGCGGCATTATTCGCGTGGGACAGACAGTGACGGGAAGGCATGCCGTAAGATATTTTTCGTGCCATTATATTAATGTACGCATCCTATTATATTAATGTATGCGCGCATGTATATTGATAAAGGTGTGATGTGAAAATAAAACGCCGGGCGGTAATGAAAAACCGTCCGGCGTTGTGCGTGTGCGCCTGATAGGACTCGAACCTACACGTCGCGAGACACCAGATCCTAAGTCTGGCGCGTCTACCAATTCCGCCACAAGCGCGAGTAGAGTGTACCGTAACCTGCGTTTTTCCCACCTGTGTGGTGGCGTGTTGCGGTCGCTGTGATTCTGCATGAACAGGAATCGCTGCAAAGTTACACTTTTTTTATATCATATACGAACGAAACGGTATTTTTTTTAGTCGCCTTCGGCAGGGCTGTTCATTCGGAAGTATATCGCGGGGAGGGACAGGCAAGGAGACGGGCTGCGTGTTGGAATGATGCCATATGCGGACTGTGGATTCCACGAAAACGCACCGCGCATACACTTTTATGCTTAATTTATTGTGAAAAAAAGATATAATGGATGGTTTTGTTTGCGTTGTAATGAATATTACATTATCTTTGTAGAAGACAAGCTTCGGCTCGGCAGTATCAAGTCCGGTAAAACTTCGTTTCACCGTCTTGCTGTTGCACTCGCCTCGCATTGTCTTTGTAGAAGACAAGCTGCACTCGGGAAAATAGAAGCAAGCTTCTTTTCCGCTCGTTTGCATTGTCTCTACAAAACAACTATAAATTTACTGCTGTGACCGGACTGCTGTATTTATTTGAACCTATTACCCTTGACGAAAAGAACGGCATATATCTTATGAACTGGACGGATGTAGGGATTGCGTCTACAGAAAAGTTGTCCGCAAGGCTCGTTGTCATGGCTAAGGACACTTGCAGCATGCAGGAAAAAGAAGGCGGACGCACAGCTTCGTGCCGCACAGTGTATTCAGATGCGCTCCGAGGGGTATGACAACAGTGAAGGTTTACGGTGAAACGGATGTGTATGAGGACGGCAGTAGGATAAGCAGCGAACTGAAATTATCACACGAGAAATGGACAGTAGAAAACATATAGAGACGTGGACGGTGCGTGCCGTGCGTACTGCCGTGTTGCTGGCGGTGTTTATCATGATGCCTGAAGGCATTATGGCGCAGCACAGCGACTTCGGTGTATGGACAACGGTGGGTGCGGAGAAGAGTCTTGGAGAGAAATGGAGCGTCGGGGCTGAAGGCGAGTTCAGAACGCGCGACAATTCCGGAACAGCCGACAGATGGAGCTTCGGACTGGAAGGAAGCTACAAGATTGTGACCGGACTGAAGCTCTCAGCAGGTTACACTCTGCTCTACGACAACAACGACGGGGAGATAACCCTTCATGATGACGGCTCATACAACAGTCGGAGACCGTCCTACTGGGGACAGCGCCACCGCTTCAACGTGTCGCTCACTGGTAGTGTCAAGACAGGAAGGTTCGGTATTTCGCTGCGCGAAAGATGGCAGTACACCTACCGTCCGAGGAAAACCACGGAGCGTTACGACTATGATAACGGATTGTGGGAGGACTATAATGTGAGAGGCAAGGGGCACAATGTGCTGCGCTCGCGGCTCAAAGTGGAGTACGATATTCCCGGATGCAGGATAGACCCTTATGCCAGTGCCGAGATGTACAACTCGTTTTCGCTGGAGAAGTCGCGCTATATAGTGGGCGCGGAGTGGAAAATCACGAGGACGCACAGCGTGGGGTTGTATTATCTTTATCAGAATGTAAACAACGACAAGGATGATGACGACACCGACGAACATGTGCTCGGACTGAGCTACAGGATAAAGTTGTAGTGCGTGAAAGGCGTATGTGCCATATCGAAGGTCGCGCAGCCGGTGCTGCCGCAAGGCTCACGGTTGCTGTAATCAAACTTTTATTTCATAATAAGACGAATGTTTTCATAATAAAATATTGACGTGAGTCAATTGCTGTTTTTAGGGTAACACGGACCGGTCGGGGCATCTTCACGACCGGTCCAATTTGGTTTAAAAGGTAAAAATGTAAAAGAGTAAAAAGGTAAAAAGACGGGATTAGGGGTAAAAAGGTACAAAGGTAAAGAAGTAAAAATAACGTTTGAGGAGTCGACAAGTCATATTTAAAATGCGGACATGCATTCTCTGGAACGTCCTTATAGCTCCTGTCTTGTTCCAATCCGCCTGTTTTTACCTCTTTACCTTTGTACCTTTTTACCCTTTCCCCCGCCTTTTACCTCTTTACCTTTTTACTCTTTTTACTCTTTCCAATTGCCTTTTACCTCTTTACTTTTTTACCTTTTTACCCTTTTATCGCAGTGCATTCCACCTCCACAAGTGCGTTCTTGGGCAGCGTTTTCACCGCCACAGCCGACCGTGCGGGGAAAGGCATGCTGAAAAACTCGGCATACACCTCGTTCATAGCGGCGAAGTTGTCCATGTCGGAGAGGAAAACGGTGGTCTTGACAACATGTGCCAGGTCACTGCCCGCCTCTTCCAGGATGTGCTTAGCGTTGGTGAGCGACTGTCTGGTCTGCTCCTTTATGCCACCCTCTGCAAACATTCCAGTTGCCGGATCGATGGGAAGCTGTCCGGAGATGAATACCATTCCTCCTGCCTCGATGGCCTGACTGTATGGTCCGATTGCTTTCGGAGCCTTTTCTGTGCTTATTGCTTTCATGTGTGTTGATGTTTTATTGTTGTGTGAATATTGGTTTTCCGTGTTGTCGTATCATTTTCGTGCCATTTCCGTGCGCGGTGTCCGTAGTGCTCAGTGAGTGTCTTCCGCCGTGCCGCCGTTGATGATGCGCCGTGCGTATTCTATTATGGTGTCCCTTCCGCGCAGCATGTCGGCATTGTCGAGCGACACCCTGTAGTCAGGCTCTATGCCGAACTCGGTGGTCTGCCTGTCAGTGTCGTACATGGGACATGCCGAGAACCGCACGCTCCATCCTATAGGGAGCTCGCTCGTGTAGGGCATTCCTGCTCCGCCGCCCGTCCTGTCGCCCACGACGGTAACGCCCGGACAGCACTTCATGTACTTCACAAACTCGTTGGCTGCGCTGTATACCGCCCTGTTGGTAAGCACCACGGCGCGTTTCTGCCACCGCAGTCCCTTGGCGGGCTTGAGCCTCTGCTCCTCCATCTTGGAGAAGTCGTTGTGCCCCGGACCGGTCTTGTGCTGCATGTAACCCACGCATATTTCCTCGTTGGTGAAGCGTGCCGCGAGTTTCTCCGCAGCCGTGAGCATGCCTCCGCTGTTGTCGCGCAGGTCGATGATGAGTCCGTTGCAGGGTGCGAGGAAAAGCAGTATCTCGTCCAGATTGCCGTCGCCTGGAGCCGTGGAGAACGACTTGCAGCGCAGGTAGCCCGTGTTGTCGTCGAGCACGCGGTATTCCATTCCCGCCGCTATGCGGTAGTCCGTGCCAAGGTATTTTCTTATAAGCGTGTCGCTGTAGTTTGACGGATAGTCCTCCTTCCACGACCAGTTGCGCGCCACGTCCCACGCCGAGTACATGTTGACGTGCCCGTCGCGCAGTTCGCCGAGCATGTTTCCGAGAATCTCGAACAGCTGGTCCTCCGTCAGGTTGTCGCTCATCTGCACCGAGTAGCGGCTGCGTACCTCGTCCCAGTCGAGCCCGTACTCCTTGCCCTTCGCCTCGAAGAAGCAGTAGTGCTCGTCCATTATGCGCCACAGAGCCTCGAAGTTGCCGCGCGGATTGTCGGCATACTCCTCCTCGTCAACGCATGAAGTGAGGCATGCCGTCATAGCCGTGATGTAGAGAAAAAACAGTGTCAGTCGTCTCATGGATGTATCTTTATGAGTTTGAACCGCCTTACCACGCCTATCATGAAGGCGTGCGTGTAGATGTGCGACTTCAGATTGTTCACCCGGGCCTGCTGTATGTCGCACAGATAACCAGCCCGCAGCGTCGTGCGTCCTATGGTGAAGTCGAGCGATAGCATCTGTCTGACCGACGGTGAGCATACGAATGTGGTAGGCACAATGTTGCGGTCGTAGTTGCCTCGTGAGAATATCTCGTAGTAAGACTGCCCGTAGTTGGGGCTGAACATCAGTCCGCAGAGCGGTATGTTCAGCTCATAGCGTGCGGTGAACGGTCTGCCCGCGAGGGTGAATCTGTAGTCCGCGCTTCCCGTAGGCGTTATGTTCACCATTGCCCTTGCCTGCGCCGGGTTGTTGCCGTTGCGTGTGTTGTAGATGAAACCGATAGTGGCGTCGGCTGCGGCACCCGCCTTCAGGTTCAGTCTGTTGCCTGAGAGACGCCAGTTGTAAAGCCATGCGTACTGGAAGAAGTACGCTCCCGCCATCTCCGCTCCGTTGCCCGAGCGGTTGTCGGCGTAGGATATGCTGCCCTGATGGGTTATCCTCCGCGACCAGCGGCTGCGTTCGGAGTCGCGTGTGGTGTGCGATATGTAGCGCAGCTCCACACCCTTGTATTTCTCCGGCGAGAGATAAGTGTCGAGTATGTCAGCCGACCCTATGGCAGCCATTCGTGCGTTCGTTATCACCTTGTCCGACGTTATGGTGTCGCTCTGCGCCCGTGACGCGGTGGCGTAGAGCAGTGCCGCCGCCGCGATAAACACTCTACATGTCGTCATCGCCGAAGAGATTAAGCTGTCCTGTCATTTCGTCTATCACCTGCTGCCTGCTTTTGCCTGCGTCCGGATCTAGGTTCTCCGGCTCCTCCTCCGGCTCTTCACCGCCGTCGGGCTCGTCTTCCGGTTCAGGCTCCGGCATTCTCAGAGGCTCCAGCTCCTCTATGTCCTCAACCTCCCATGTGCATATGCGCTTGCCTTTAGCCTTGAATCCCTTCACTCCAACAAACTGTTCCATGTCTATTTCCATGGGCGGGCGTTGTGTGGAGTTGCCGTCTCTGCCCTCCACCGGCTTGAATGTCACGCGTATGCGCGGATATACCGTATCGGTGAGAAGCACGAGCCTGCTCTGCGGGTTTTCACCGAGGAAGTTCTGATGGCGTTTTGTCGCCTCCATGCAGAAGCGTTTTATGTAAGGATAGTTGTCGTTGTCGGCGTCGTAGAGCACTGCTGTCCACACCTTGCCGGGGTTCCATTTCTCTATTATGCGGATGTTGTCCTCGTAGTGGTTGTTGGCGTCGAAGTCGGTGATATAGAACTCGTTGTCGTCGAGTACCACCAGTATGGAGTCGCCGTCGTTGAATTCTCCGAGCAGCTTTCCGCGTCCGTCGTAGTTCAGTCTGTTCACGTCGGCGTCGAACCACACCTTTCTTCCTCCGAGGGTGGAGCGTCCGTGGCTCTTCAGTCCTATCCTGTTGACGGCATGTTTGGTAAGAATGTTGCCTTTGGCGGTGCGTGCCTTTATGGCGATATCGGAGAAGTCCTTCTCCAGGAAAATCTTCTTCATCTTGGCGGTCACCTCCAGCGTCACCTTTATCACCTCCGCCTCGCCGTTCGGGTTGGCAGTGAAGTATAGCACGCGCGAGCCCGGTGTGCCTTGCGTGAGGTCATACTCGCGGTCGCGTGTCATCGACGTCACGTTGAAGCGTTTGATGTATGACGGTCCGTTTCTGCCGTCGCGGTATACCGCGTTGTATGTGGTGCGCCTGTCGTTGCGCTTGAACACCTGCACGTGCATCACGTTCTTGCCTACGAAAATCTTGTCAGCCACGCGCATCACCTTATATTTTCCGTCCTTGAAGAACACGATGATGTCGTCAATGTCGGAGCAGTTGCACACGAACTCGTCCTTCTTCAGTCCTGTGCCGATGAATCCCTCCTGCCTGTTGATGTAGAGTTTCTCGTTCGCCTCCACCACTTTCGCCGCCTCGATGGTGTCGAAGCTGCGTATCTCCGTGCGTCTGGGATGGTCCTTGCCGTACTTTTCCTTTATGAATCCGAACCACCGTATGGTGACGTCGGTCATGTGGGCGAGGTCGTGGTCTATCGACTTTATCTCCTCTTTCGTCCTGAGTATGAGTTCGTCAGCCTTGTCCTTGTTGAACTTCAGTATGCGTTGCATCTTTATCTCCATGAGCCGCAGTATGTCGTCGCGGGTAACCTCGCGCACCAGCTGCTTCTTGAACGGCTCCAGCCGGTTGTCCACGTGAGCCACGGCGGCGTCCATGTCGGGCGCGTTCTCGAACCCCTTGTCCTTGTATATGCGTTCCTCTATGAATATGCGTTCGAGCGAGGCGAAGAACAGTTGTTCGAAAAGCTCGCCGCGCCTTATCTCGAGTTCCTTGCGCAGAAGCCCCATGGTGCTGTCCACCGAGTGGCGCAGCACGTCGCTGACGGTAAGGAAGCACGGTTTGTTGTCCTCAATGACGCAGCAGTTGGGAGACAGGTTTATCTCGCAGTCGGAGAAGGCGTAGAGCGCGTCGATGGTCTTGTCGGATGATATGCCCGGCGTGAGGTGCACCAGAATCTCCACCTCCGCCGCCGTGTTGTCGTCCACCTTGCGCGCCTTTATCTTTCCCTTGTCAATGGCTTTGAGTATGGAGTCGATGAGCGTAGAGGTTGTCTTGCTGTAAGGTATCTCCTTTATGGCGATGGTCTTGCTGTCTATCTTCTCTATCCTGGCGCGCACCTTGAGCTGTCCTCCGCGCTGTCCGTCGTTGTATTTGCTCACGTCTATGGAGCCGCCTGTGGGGAAGTCGGGATAGAGGGTGAACTCCTCTCCGCGCAGATAGCTTATCGCCGCGTCGCATATCTCCACAAGGTTGTGCGGCAGAATCTTCGAGCTCAGACCCACGGCTATGCCCTCCGCTCCCTGCGCGAGCAGCAGCGGAAACTTCGCCGGCAGCGTGATGGGCTCGCGGTTGCGTCCGTCGTAGCTCAGCTGCCAGTCGGTCGTCTTGGGGTTGAACACCACGTCGAGCGCGAACTTCGACAGCCGCGCCTCTATGTAACGTGGTGCGGCAGCCCGGTCACCGGTAAGTATGTTGCCCCAGTTTCCCTGACAGTCGATGAGCAAATCCTTCTGTCCCATCTGCACGAGGGCGTCTCCTATGGATGCGTCGCCGTGCGGATGGAACTGCATGGTGTGTCCCACGATGTTCGCCACCTTGTTGTAGCGTCCGTCGTCCATGCGCTTCATGGAGTGCAGTATGCGTCTCTGCACGGGCTTCAGTCCGTCCTCTATGTGTGGCACGGCGCGTTCGAGTATCACGTATGAGGCGTAGTCGAGGAACCACGTCTGGTACATGCCGCTGAGATGGTGCACCGCCGAGGCGTCAAACCGGTTCACCGGCTTGTAGTCTGACCGCGCCTCCGGCACATTGACGGCATCGTCCGCGCTTTCGTTGTTTATCTCTTCATCAAAACTCTCGTTGTCTTTTATTTCGTCACTCATATTTTTCTGTGGTCACAAATTTTGCTTCAAAGTTAATGAAAAAAATCCTATCTGAGAAAGATTTGAACGCAAAAGGGAAGAGATAGGGGAAGGTGAGGAGGGGAGAGAGTGGGAAGGTGAGGAGGGGAGAGGGTGGGGAGGGGAGAGAATGAGAGGGTGGGAGGATGCATAAATATACGGAAGGGAAAGTAAAATATTTTGACAACTGAAAATCGGGAAAGAGAAAACGGGGATGTCATAAAATATATTTCTCACGGCATCAGGAATGGCGTTGTGGAATGGCTACCCCTGTTTCTCACCCCTTTTCTGCCCGTCTGGAGGGGTGGCGGAGTACTTCCGCTGTTGCAGGAATGCCGTTTCGGTGTGGCGGAACGGTGCCTTCAGTGTGGCGGAAGAGGCTTTTCTGAGGCGCGGAAGAGCCCGTTTGGCATGACGGAAGAGGCTCTTCCGCATGGCTGCGATTGGACTGTCGTGATGCATGACAGCGCAAATGGTTGATTGACAGACCTTTATGTAAACCTCAAAATACTCGCTTATTTGCAGCCGAAGGCGCATCGTTCCGTCTCTGCGGCGTTCTCGCGGAGTTGACATTGCATAAATATGCATTGCCGTGACGGTTGTGAATATTTATTCATCCGGCATGTGGCGGTTTGCCGCCCTGTGCTTCATGTATGGTGTATCGGAATGTGTGCGTGTGTCACAATGGCGCGCCCGTAAGTATAATGTGTGTGAAAATGTTTTGCGCTTTGGGCAAATTATCTTATCTTTGCACACAAAAAATGTGCGCGGAGATGACATTCTGTATGTCTGTGACGTGCGCTTTTATGAATCCGAAATATAAGAAAACAATTATACAATGGCACAGGAAGACGTTTTTAAGAAAATAGTATCGCACTGCAAGGAATACGGTTTTGTGTTTCCCAGCAGCGACATCTACGACGGTCTGGCAGCCGTATACGACTACGGACAGAACGGAGTTGAACTGAAAAACAATATCAAGGAATACTGGTGGAAGAGCATGGTGCTCCTGCATGAGAACATCGTGGGGCTCGACTCCGCCATATTCATGCACCCGACAATATGGAAGGCGTCGGGACATGTCGACGCTTTCAATGACCCGCTCATAGACAACCGCGACTCGAAGAAACGCTACCGCGCCGACGTGCTCATAGAGGATCAGATAGCAAAATATGAGGAGAAGATAAACAAAGAGGTGGAGAAGGCGCGCAAACGCTTCGGTGAGGCGTTCGACGAGGCTAAGTTCCGCGAGACAAACCCGCGCGTGCTGGAGAACCAGAAGAAGCGCGACGAGCTGCACGAGCGTTACAGCGTGGCTATGAACGCCATGAATCTGGAGGAGCTCAAGCAGATAATACTCGACGAGGGGATTGTCGATCCGATAAGCGGAACGAAGAACTGGACCGACGTAAGACAGTTCAATCTGATGTTCTCTACGGAGATGGGCTCCACCGCAGACTCTACAAGCAAGATATATCTGCGCCCGGAGACGGCACAGGGAATATTCGTAAACTATCTCAACGTGCAGAAGACCGGACGCATGAAGGTGCCGTTCGGCATCGCGCAGATAGGCAAGGCGTTCCGCAACGAGATTGTGGCACGGCAGTTCATATTCCGCATGCGCGAGTTCGAACAGATGGAGATGCAGTTCTTCGTGAAGCCCGGCACGGAGCTGGAGTGGTTCAACACATGGAAGCAGACGCGCATGAAGTGGCATCAGGCGTTGGGCTTCGGTGCGGAGAACTACCGTTTCCACGACCACGAGAAGCTCGCCCACTACGCCAACGCCGCAACCGACATAGAGTTCCACATGCCGTTCGGATTCAAGGAGGTGGAGGGCATACACAGCCGCACTGACTTCGACCTGTCGCAGCATGAGAAGTTCTCGGGACGCTCAATAAAATACTTCGACCCGCAGACCAACGAGAGCTACACGCCGTATGTCATCGAGACGTCAATAGGAGTGGACCGTATGTTCCTCTCCGTGATGTGTCACTCCTTCTGCGAGGAGAAACTCGAGAACGGCGAGACGCGCACCGTGCTACGCCTGCCCGCCGCTCTGGCTCCGGTGAAGCTGTGTGTGATGCCGCTCGTGAAGAAGGACGGACTGCCCGAGATGGCGCGCAAGATAATAGACGACCTGAAGTTCCACTTCAACTGTCAGTACGACGAGAAGGACACGGTGGGCAAACGCTACCGCCGTCAGGACGCCATCGGCACGCCTTACTGCGTGACTGTGGACTACGACACTCTCAAGGACAACACCGTGACACTGCGCTTCCGCGACACCATGGAGCAGGAACGTGTGGGCATAGACCAGCTGCGCGGCATCATAGAAGACAAGGTAAGCATATACAGCCTGCTGAAAAAACTGCAATAATATATGAACAGACACCTTATTATATATCTGTTTGCACTGCTCGCACCGATGGCTCTGCTCACATCATGCAGTGAGAGTGACGGTGATCCGGAGGAGTTCGTCAACTGGAAGAAGACCAATGACGATTATTTCAACAACCTGTATGCCACGGCGAAGTCGAGTGCGTCGCTGGGCGACAAGAGCTGGAAGGTGATACGCCAGTGGTCGCTCGAGGAGTCGGCGGCGAAGGATCCCTACGACCACATCGTGGTGAATGTGCTGGAGAACGGCACGGGCTCGGGCTGCCCTCTGTACACAGACTCTGTGAAGGTGCACTATGAGGGACGGCTGCTCCCGTCGACATCTTATCCCGAGGGATATGTTTTCGACAAGTCGTTCACTGGAGAATACAGTCCGGCAACGTCCACACCGGCAAAGTTCGGAGTGTCGGGAGTGGTGGACGGACTGTCTACCGCACTGCAGCACATGCACATAGGCGACCGCTGGAAGGTGTACATCCCGTATCAGCTTGCCTATGGCACAACCAACAACGGTACCATTCCGGCTTATTCCACGCTGGTGTTCGACGTGACACTCGTGAGCTATTACAGGGCTGGTGTGGACGTGCCCGACTCCAAGGCGCGTAAGGCTGCGGGATGGGTGGAGGAATGACACATCATCAACGGTGCCTCTGCGCATCAGTATACAGTATAAAGGCGGATTCAGTAGAGTCCGCCTTTTTCCGTGTTTTTTTCATCATGTGCCCTCACCATGACGCTTGTCCATGCATTCCATCGCTGCCTGTAAAAGTAGAGACGCAAAATTTTGCGTCTCCCGAGCGAGTATTCCTCAATATATCCGCACGTTTCAATGATGGTGAAAATATGCTTTCGTTGCTCGGGAGACGCAAGATTTTGCGTCTCTACAGGCTTGCGCCATTGTTATGATATTATGTTACCGATGCTTGGAACGACATATTATACATTATTATATATAATATATGTTGTATCGATTTCACCACCTTCACGGTGTTATACCGATGCCCGATATCCCTCGCTTCCGTTGTTTTCAAATACACCAGCCTTCTTTCGCCATCCATACGACAATCTTTCATATCCCTCGCTCGTACATTTCTTTAATAAAAACATTCCGCGTCCGGCAATAATATAGCAGTCTTTCATTGCCCCGACTTGTACATCTTTTTTCTATAAAACAGGCTGCATTCGGCAATTTGAAAGCAAGCTTTCATTGCCCTCACTGGCACTGTTTTTTCATGAAAAAGCCACTGTGTGCGCACACAGTAGTTGATTTAGGTCAAAAATAAGGCATTTTTCTGGAACAAGTAATGCAAAAGTGTTGCGTGGAATGTCATACGGTTGTAACTTTGCATCGTCAAAAGAAATCTACCGCGAGGTACAAAAAGAAAGACGTCAGATAAGATTAATTTGAGAGAGATAAATCTTCATAGGTAACAGAAAAGATCTTCATAGGTAATAAAAAAGAGAGAGATAAAGTAAATAAGGTAAAGATTGAGAACGGATAAAAATAAAAAGGATTAGTAAATAAGAACAGGGTATTGGTCAAAGGTATAAGATTGAGGATAACGACAAAAGGTATAAGATTGAGGATAACACTTAAAGAAAAGGTATTGGCAGGTAAAGATTGAAGGATAACAGATTTGGGTATTAGTTGTTAAGGTTGATAAGAAAGGTTGTTCAGGAGGTTCAATAGGTAAAGGTCAGGAAGTGTAGAAAGATGGTAGAAGGATTTTGATGCATGAAGATGACCCTATTTGCAGCGTTAGCTGCAATAGGTATGGCGGTGAGGAAGAACAAGGAATAAGCCGCTGCTCATCATGGGAAAGCATAGGAAAAAAGAAATAGGTTTAATTATAAGGAAACAGAAATCAGGAAAGTTATATGAGGATGAGGTCATGCGCATGACTTCATCTTTTTGTTTTCCGGGGGATTGTCCGTTGCGCCTTCTGCAATACAGCAAGCCGCCTTGTGTGCCATCGGCATGCTCTTCTGGCTCGTAAGCGTTGCCTCTAAGTGCCGCATTCAAAGGGGTCATCTGTCGTGAGGTCTGCCACACTCACTCTTCGTACTATGAAATGCATCTCACGAACAGCACGCAATCTTACGGCAATTAATTTGGAACACTTGTTTAATTGGTGTCGTTTTATTCGTTTTACACATTTTTTTGAATTAACTTTGCAGCCGCTTTGGGACGTATTTTTTCATTGAAAAGCAGTGACGAGCTTCTTGCCGGCATACGCGAGGGAAAGCCGGTGAGCACAAGCGAGAAACTCAGTCTTATTATAGGACTGAGTATTCCGTCCATTCTCGCGCAGGTTACATCCGTACTCATGTTCTTCATCGACGCCTCCATGGTGGGTCACATCGGCGCGGAGGCATCGGCGTCGATAGGTCTGGTGGAGACCACCACGTGGCTTCTCGGCAGCATAACCAATGCCGCGTCGCTCGGATTCTCCGTACAGGCGGCACATTTCATAGGCTCCGGTGATTTCGGCAAAGCCCGTCAGGTGTTCCGTCACGGTCTTGTCTGTACCACGATAATAAGTATGGTGGTGCTGCTTTTGGCGGTGGCTGTGCATTCGCGGCTGCCCTACTGGCTTGGCGGAGGCGAGGACATAGCTCGCGACGCATCGCTCTACTTCCTCATATTCTCGCTCGCCGTGCCCTCGTTCCAGCTGTCCAACCTTTGCGGGGCGATGCTGAAGTGTTCGGGCAACATGCGCATCCCGAGTATAGTGAGCGTGCTCATGTGTGTGCTCGACGTCATTTTCAACTACATATTCATATTCGTCATGGGACTGGGTGTGGTAGGAGCGGCTATAGGAACGGCTCTTGCGGTGACGGTGGCAGCCTCCTTGCAGGCATATTTTGCCATCTTCCGGAGCAAGATGCTGGCTTTACGGCAGGACAGCGAGCGTTTCCGCTGGGTTACATCCTATGTCCGCAACGCGCTGAAGATAGGCACACCCATCGCCCTGCAGTCGGTCCTGATGAGCGGCGCGCAGATAGTGAGCACCATGATTGTGGCTCCGCTGGGCAACTTCGCCATTGCCGCCAACACCTTCGCCATCACGGTTGAAAGTCTGTGCTACATGCCCGGATACGGCATCGGTGACGCTGCCACGACACTTGTGGGGCAGACCAAGGGCGCCCAAAGACTCGGTCTGTGCCGCAGTTTCGCACACATGACGGTGGGCTTGGGCATGGCTGTGATGGCTGTGATGGGTGCCGTGATGTATATTTTCGCTCCCGACATGATGAGCATCCTCACCCCTGTGGAGGAGATACGTGCTCTCGGCATACAGAGTCTTCGCATAGAGGCTTTTGCTGAACCGATGTTCGCCGCCTCTATAGTTGTATATTGCGTGTGTGTGGGAGCCGGAGACACGCTCAAACCGGCACTCATCAATCTGTTCAGCATGTGGTGCGTGCGTCTGTCGCTTGCGGCTTTGCTCGCTCCGGAGTACGGACTGAAGGGTGTATGGACGGCTATGGCTCTAGAGCTGACGTTCCGAGGCATCCTTTTCCTTGTGCGTCTTTTCCGGGGCAAATGGCTGCATCACAAGATTTGACGCGAACAGGTCGTCATTCCGCCAAATCGCTTTTTTGCCTTTCATTGAAGTGTATCCGCCGGCAACACACCTTGGTATTATAGTAGAGACGCAAAATCTTGCGTCTCCCAAGCAAGTCCTTCGCAATATATATATGCATGTTTATATGTCGGTGGAAACATGCTTCCGTTGCTCGTGAGAGACAAATATGCGCAATGTGTAGGGATGGTGGTATGTCGTCGTTAATATCCTGTTATTGCACGGGAGACGCAAAATTTTGCGTCTCTACAGGCTGGCGCGGTAATTATGTGAGGACGGTCTGTGCGCATTATTTCTGTTCATCACCTTATTATATATATTATCTCACTTTATTATATATATTATCTCACCTTATTATATATATGATTCCTCGCACGTCGTCCGTCCCTTTCCATATTTTGTCATGTCATCATCCGTCGCTTATTTTTGCAATACCGTAAGCCTGTGTGTCAGACATCAGCGCGAAATATGGGTGAGGTCAGGTTGCCGATTCTGCCTGAAACCGCTTCCGCAGGTATTTTTCACCGGTGAAAGGGTGATTTTCCCGCTATATGACCCGGTTTTTCGTAAACAAACGTTAAATCTAAGCCAAAATCCGGTTTTTATATAAAAAAAGTCCCGAAAAGCTTGCATCGTATTGCAAAATAGCGTACATTTGCAGTGTACTATTAAAGTAATACACTACAACAGTAATAAAACAACAAAACAAACAATAACACATTAAAAACTATACGACTATGGACGCAATCATCACAGCAGCAACAGTAATGGCAATGTATTTCAATGCACTCGGTTCGGAAAGTAGCCGTTATCTCTACAACGCCGACATACAGGACGGCAAGGTTGCCTCAATCAATGTATATGACAATTCGGAAAAATATCTCTCTCAGAAACTTCAGTACCGCTTCCTTTACGACTCAGACAACCGTCTGGTGTCGAAGGAAGCCCTGGAGTGGAACTCCTCGTCACGCAGGTGGCAGCCGTCATACAGACTGAACTATACATATGACGCTGCGGGATACACGCTCGAACTGCAGAGATGGGACTCCAAGGCATCTGCTTACGCCAAGGCTGAGGAGAAGACGGAGTACAGGATGGTGATGGGCAACGTCGCCGCGGTGAACACTTACAGATGGTGTGACAAGGCGAAAGGCTACGAGCTTGCCGACAACATGCTCGTGATGCAGCCACACGCCGACTGGTATATCGCACAGGATGTGACGGTAAAATGACACGGAAAGAGGAAAGGAACGGCAGTGCGACAGTCATACATCAACAAAGGAATAAAGGTTTCAGATAAACATTAACAGACAACATAAAAACAGATAAGGTCATGATAACAGTAGACAACATAACATTCAGTTATCCGGGAACAAAAAGAAACGTGTTCGAAGACTTCAGTCTTAAATTCGAGGAAAACCGCATATACGGTCTGCTCGGCAAGAACGGCATGGGAAAGAGCACTATGCTCTATCTGATAAGCGGACTTCTCCAGCCGTCGGGCGGGACGGTGAAGGTGGACGGAATGGAGGCGCGCCTCCGTCAGGCGGAGATGCTTCAGGAGATATTCCTTGTGCCCGAGGAGTTTGAACTGCCGCGTACCACACTCGATGAGTATGTCCGCATGAACGAGCCTTTCTATCCACGGTTCAGCCGCGAGGTGCTTCAGAACTGTCTGAACGAGTTTGAGCTGCCCCTCACACTCAGGCTCAACGCCCTCTCCATGGGTCAGAAGAAGAAGGTGTACATGAGTTTCGCCCTTGCCGCAGGGACACGCCTGCTGCTCATGGACGAGCCTACGAACGGACTCGACATACCGTCGAAGAGCCAGTTCCGCAAGGTTGTGGCAAACAACATGACCGAGGACCGCACACTGATAATATCCACCCATCAGGTGCACGACGTGGAGTCGCTGCTCGACCACATTGTGATATTCGACGGAAACGGCGTTGCTCTCGACGAGTCTGTGGGTGACGTGTGCGACAAGTATGTCTTTGAGACCCGCCGTCCGGGCGAGCCCACCGACGACGTGATATACTCGGAGTTCTCCATTCAGGGCAATGCCGTCATGGCGCGCCGTGGCAGTCGTGAGGAGACACCTGTGAATCTGGAACTCCTTTTCAACGCTGTGACAAAAGGAATGCTCAAATGACGGGAATGAAACATAAGGAAGAAAGGAGAATGGAAAGATGAGACAGTTTGACTGGAAACGTTTCCGCATGATGCTTTTGTGGACATACGGGAACAATAAAGGAAACCTCCTGCGTATGGGAATTATAATGACGATAGCCTTCTTCTTGTGCGAGGAGTTTGTGGCAGGGATGACGCTCTCCAATAGTGGGGACGGTGATACTGATTTCGTTGGCGGAATAATGCTCTCGTTCTGTTGCATGGTGGGACTCACTTGCTTTTATTTCGGGGCGAGTACCATGTTTTCCTGCACCCGTCACAAGCGTCAGGCGACGGCTTTCCTGATGCATCCGGCGTCGAATATGGAGAAATATCTGTCGCGGTGGATTTATGTTACGGTGGGCTGGGGAATAGTCATAACGCTGGCGTTTCTCGCCGCCGATTGTCTCAGAATGATTTTCAACACCGTTATGGGGTGGTCGCTCACAAGCAGCATCTTAAGTATGCTGGCTGCCGGTCCTATGTTTCAGGACCCGGGTCTCATGTGGTTCATAAGCTCGCTCCCGGCAGAAACCGTCGCAAACATTGTCCTCATGGTGACTGCAATGATGTGGACTCACAGCTTCTACATACTCGGAAGCGCGTTCTTCCGCCGTCATGCGTTCCTCCTCACCACGATTGTGCTGATGTTCATACAGATGGCTTTGGCAATTACAGGGGCAACGGTGCATTACGAGGTTGCGAGTGTCGAATTGGTGGTTGTCGGCGGATACACCGCCGCAGCGTTTGTCCTGGCACTCACAATCTTCAATTACTGGGCGTCGTACAGACTCTTCAGACACACCAACGTGATAAACAACAAATGGATAAACATCTGATCCGCCATTCGGACGGGCAAATAAAAACATGAACAATATGAACAATTTCAATATATCGAGAACGTTGCGGCTCGCCAGATGGAGCCTTGTGGAAGAACGCGGATTCGCCATCCGCACCACGATAATAATAACCCTGCTGATGACATTCCTCATGACATTCCTGTCGATTGGCGGTGAGGCGACATACATGGCGTATGGCGGAGATGCCCGTATGCAGGTCCTCATGATGGAAAAACTGTCTAAAGGCTTGTCTTTCATCTTCATATCCATCTACTGGCTTGTGATGATGGTGGGCGTAAGTATGGTGTTCCGCAACATGAGAACAAAGCAACAGCGCATAGCATACATGATGCTTCCCGCGTCCAACATGGAGAAATATGTCACCCGTGTGGTGATGGTTGCCCTCGGCGGACTGCTTATGTCGGTGGTGTCCTTCGTGCTGGCAGACCAGCTTCAGATGGTTTTCATAAAGCTTATATTCGGTGATACGCACATAGGCTCGTATGTCATGGCGTCCGCATCCATGCTGTCCGACATTGCCTCTAAAGGCGTCGGAGCGTTAAAGTCAATGGGAATAGATATTGAGACGTCTTTCCCCAACTCGTCGTTATACACATCTTTTGCAGCCACGGGCATGCAGTCGGGAAACTTTCTGGGTGTATGGTTTGTCCTGCAATATCTGTTCGACATGTCTGCCTTTCTCCTTATGGGCTCGCTGTTCCGCCGCCATTCGTGGTTGTTCGCATGCCTTATATACTCTTTGGTTACAGCGTTGATACATCTCATTGTCCCGGCTGTGAACATCTGGATACCGGTTACGCTGATGCTCGTATGCATTGTGGTGTTCGTGTGGCTTTCCTTCCGTGTGTTCACAAGGATGCAGGTAATAAACAATAAACTCTTGAACATATGACATTCAGCAACGATAAAGCGATATACATACAGATGGCTGACCGTCTGTGCGACGACATCCTCGCAGGTGTCTACACCGATGACGAGCGCATACCAAGCGTGAGGGAGTATGCCGTGAAACTCGAAGTGAACACCAACACCGCCGTGAAGGCTTACGACTATCTGGCGCGCGACGGTATAATATACAACAAACGTGGGTTGGGATATTTCGTCACCGCCGGTGCGCGAGAACGCATCATGGATGCCCGCCGCAAGGATTTCATGGAGAACATCCTGCCCGACATGTTCCGCAACATGCGGCTCCTTGATGTCGGCATTGAGGATGTGGAGACGGAATGGAAACGTTATGGTGAAAGCTTATAATATGTTATTTTTGTCAGATAAATAGTGATGACATGAGCAATATTATTAATTTTGCATAAGATAAGCTGCACTCGGCAATGTAAGAGCAAGCTCTCATTGCTCTCGTTGGCATTATCTTTGCATAAGATAAGCTGCGGTTCGGCAGTGTCAAGCTTGGTAAGACTTTGTCTCACCACCTTGCCGTTGCACTCACCTTGCATTATCTTTGCATAAGATAAGCTGCACTCGGGAGATAAAGAGCAAGCTCTCTCTCCTCTCGTTGGCATTATCTTTGCAAAATATATTAAGCTATCTCACATAAATAAAGACACATATTAATATATAGTGAATATGAATACGAAAACATTACTGATGTCGTTCTCGATGATTGCCTCGGCAGCGTGTGCCCAGAATCTCACGTCGGGTATCGACAAAACCAACATGAATCTTAACGTCAAACCCGGTGACGACTTCTACGAATATGCCGCCGGAGGTTGGCTGAAGACGCATCCCCTCGACGCCGAACACCCTTCAAACGGTGCTTTCGTCGACCTTGAGGAACAGAACCAGAAGCGCATCCGCGGACTGATAGAGGAGTACTCTTCCACCAGCCAGCCCAAAGGTACGCTCGGACAGAAGATAGGCGACCTGTACAACATGCTGATGGACAGCGTGCGTCTCAACCGTGATGGAGCGGCTCCGCTTATGCCTGTGCTCGAGAAGATAAGGGCTATAAAGAACAAGAAAGAGTATCAGCTCGTCACGGCACGGCTCGACCGCCAGGGCGTGGGAGCCATGATGTTCGGCATCGGTGTGGGTGCCGACCAGCGCAACGCCTCGCAGAACATCGTGGGAATATCGCAGGGCGGCATAGGTCTGGGCGACCGCGACTACTATCTCAACGACGACGAGCAGACCGTTAAGGTGCGCGAGGCATACAAGGAATACATCGCCACGCTCTTCCGCCTTGCCGGTGACGACTCGCAGACGGCTCAGAAGAAAACCGATGTGCTCCTCGCCATAGAGACACGCATAGCGAAAGCCAGCTACGACAAGGTGAAGCTGCGCGACATCAACGCCAACTATCACAAGATGAGCTACGCCTCTCTCATCGCCGACTATCCTGGAATAGACTGGGGCAACATTTTCCTCGCACAGGGATTCCCGCCGTTCGATGAGGTGGATCTCGGACAACCGGAGCCTGTGAAGGAGGTTGAGCGCATACTGGAGGACACGTCTCTCGACGACCTGAAGACTTATGCGGAGGCAAAGGCGTTGGGAGGAGCGATAAGCCTGCTGGGCGATGACTTCAGGAACGCTTACTTCAAGTTCAGTCAGGTGCTCACAGGCGTCAAGGAAGACCGTCCCCGCTGGAAGCGTGCGGTGAGCATCGTGAGCGACGTGATGGGCGAGGCGATAGGCAAGCTCTATGTGGAGAAGTACTTCCCCGAGAGCAGCAAGCAGCGCATGCTGTCCCTTGTGCACAACCTGCAGACAGCCCTTGCCGAGCGCATCGACGAGGCGTCGTGGATGGAGCAAGCCACAAAGAATCAGGCAAAGGACAAACTCAACAACTTCATCATCAAGATAGGCTATCCCGACAAGTGGCGTGACTACTCCGGATTGCAGATAGATCCGTCGCTCTCTCTGTATGAGAACATATGCCGTGTGTCGGAGTTCATGACAAAGGACTATATCGAGCGTAAGGTGAACAAGCCTGTTGACAAGAGCGAGTGGCACATGACACCGCAGACGGTCAACGCTTACTACAATCCCACAACCAACGAGATATGTTTCCCTGCGGCAATCCTTCAGCCGCCGTTCTTCGACCCTGACGCCGACGACGCGGTGAACTACGGAGCCATAGGAGGCGTGATAGGCCACGAGATGAGCCACGGTTTCGACGACCAGGGATGCCAGTTCGACAAGGACGGCAACCAGAACAACTGGTGGACCGCTGCCGACAAGGCTAACTACGACCGTCGCACGAAGGTGCTCGAAGACTATTTCGGCAACTACGAGATGGCTCCCGGAAAGAAGATAAACGGCAAGCTGACCCTCGGGGAGAACATCGGCGACAACGGAGGACTTAACATCGCCTTCCGCGCCATGAGCAATCTGATGAAGACAAAGAAGCTGCCCGTCATCGACGGTTTTACGCCTGAGCAGCGTTTCTTCCTTGCCTGGGGACGTGTGTGGGCTTCTAACACGAGTCCGGAGATGGCAGACTATCTGCTGAAGGTAGACCCGCACTCTCCCAACAAAGCACGTGTGAACGCCGCGCTGCCTCACATCGACGCTTGGTATGACGCTTTCAAGGTGAAGAAGGGCGACAGGATGTATGTGCCGAAATCAAAGCGCGCCCACATCTGGTGACATTAACGACAGTACAAACCAAACCGCTTATATTATGATTAAAAGATTTATCGCGGCGGCACTCGTTGCCGCATTCACGGTGACCGGAGCCAACGCACAGCTTCTCTACAAAATTTCCGGTAAGGACCTGAAGGCTCCTTCTTATATCATAGGCACTCACCATCTTGCCAATGTGGGCTTCGTCGACAAGATACCGGGCGTGAAGGATGCCCTCACAAACACTGAGCAGGTGTACGGTGAGGTGAAGTGGGACGTCATGACCAATACCGACAGTCTGAAGGTGATGCAGGAGGCGATGATGCTTCCCGACGGAAAGACGCTGAAGACGGTGCTCTCTGCAGAACAGTACAAGAAGCTCGACGCCTTCATCAAGCAGATGATGAGTGTCGGACTGGACAACCCGCAGGTCAACGCACAGATGGGACGGCTCTCCCCGGCGGCTCTCAACACGCAGCTCACAGTGCTTCTCTATCTGCAGAAACACATGGGCGAGTATGACCCCTCAAGTTCTTTCGACCAGTATTTCCAGGCTCAGGCAAAGAACAACAACGAGCCTGTGGGCGGTCTGGAGACCATGGTGTTCCAGACACAGCTGCTCTACAAGAGCGTGCCTCTGAAGCGTCAGGTGGAGCTTCTCATGTGTTTCCTCGACAATCTGGAGTTCAACGAGGAGATGATGGAGAAGATCACGGAAGCCTTCTATGCCCAGGATCTTGACGGGATGAAGGCGGCTATGGACATGAAACTCGGCAACACGTGTGACGCGACACCCGAGGAGATGGCACAGCTCATCGACAACCGCAACGCCGACTGGGCTGCGAAGATGCCGGCAATAATGGCTGCCAAACCCACGTTCTTCGCTGTGGGGGCTGGTCATCTGGCTGGTCCGAAGGGTGTGCTTCAGCTTCTGAAGGACGCCGGATACACAGTTGAGGCTGTGAAGTGACGTTGCCTGTCGCACTGATATTTTTTTCATACCTGCCGTGAAGCCTGTCTTTGCGGCAGGTTTTTTATATCCTGAGCCTATTGTTATATTTTATCAGTATTTGCTGCAGATGTCAGTCATGCCTGTTTTATGTTTATATTGAAACAGTGGCTGGCTGCACCGGGGAAATACGGAAGCCACTGTGATGGCAGTATTGTGTAGGAAGCATGAAGAGCATACAGTCAGATTATCGCGCAACAAATTGCTGTCGGCAAAAGTAGAGACGCAAAATCTTGCGTCTCCCGAGGAGAAAATGCGCTTTTTATCGGTGTGTTATTAAATGCGTGTGTGTGCTATGGGTTGCTCGTGAGACGCAAGATTTTGCGTCTCTACTGGATGGCGCGCTCTACGAACTGAAGTCTTTCCTGACGAACGACTTCCTGAAGATGGCTGGCGACCCGCAATATAAGGACAGCTGGTTCGTAACTGCCGTTCCGTCGTTCGCTTATGTAGACCATTTCCAGAAGAAGAATCAGGGCTACACTGCAAACTGGAACGCATGGGGAAGCGTGATATTCGAACTCACCCACGAGCCTGTGAGGGACTTCATCCAGGCTCACCAGAACCAGCGTTTCGGCATCGTGTACTTCGACTTTGTGCCTGGAAAGGATTACGAGGGTAATCCGAGCTTCACGTTTGACGTAAGTACTACGTATTCACGGTACATCGGATTCAACAGCGCACGGCAGGAGATATCCACCGAGATAAACAACGCCATCATCGAGAGTAACTTCAAACGCAAACTGCGTACCTCATCCGGAAACTGATAACCGGAGCTGCCGGACTGCCGGGATATGTGTCATCCCGGCACCGGCGGTACGCTTCATGCGTGACAACATAGCAACCGCCGCACGGCATGGTTTCATTGCGAAGCCGCCGTGCGGCGGTTGTCTGTATGTGGAATCCGTCATCGCGTTGCGCGGGGAGGGTGTGGGGATGGGGTGACGGGTGCAGATTAATATCCGCTGTTTGCTAAAGTAGAGACGCAAAATCTTGCGTCTCACAAGGAGGTCAGTGCAATGTGTATGAATGATAATGTGCTATCGGTAGTATGCAGTCATTGCTCGTGAGACGCAAGATTTTGCGTCTCTACTGGCTGGCGCATTGCGGTTTAAGGGTGAGGAATGTTGATTGGAATTTGTGATGGAGGAAAAGTAGAGACGCAAGATTTTGCGTCTCACAAGGAGGAAATGCGCTTTTAATCGGTGTGTTGTTGATTGTGTGTGTTTGCGACGGGTTGCTTGTGAGACGCAAGATTTTGCGTCTCTACTGGCTGGCGCCGGTGTGAGTGAAAGGGCATACTGTAGTATGCGGTAAGGCGTTCGGATGTTTCTGTTTTTTGAGTGTATAATTATCAATATGTGGAATATTCTTTATCTTTGTATAAGATAAGCTTCGGCTCGGCAGTGTCAAAGTTGTAAAAACAGGT
>OLRO01000030.1_pt1 | contig 154397 bp, 161 predicted proteins | sample 1673131 | NCBI WGS metagenome assembly OLRO01 (sample SAMEA3136757, study PRJEB25190) | human gut metagenome | biome: human gut; feature: human-associated habitat; material: faeces | place: Austria | collected 2013 | reverse complement strand
TAAAGCGGTACGCGAGCTGGGTTCAGAACGTCGTGAGACAGTTCGGTCCCTATCCGGCGTGGGCGTAGGATATTTGAGAGGAGCTGTCCTTAGTACGAGAGGACCGGGATGGACGGACCACTGGTGTATCTGTTGGCTATCAGAGCCATGGCAGAGTAGCCAAGTCCGGCAGGGATAAACGCTGAAGGCATCTAAGCGTGAAGCCCCCCTCAAGATAAGATATCCCATCTTCGGAGTAAGACCCCTTGAAGACTACAAGGTTGATAGGCTTCAGGTGTAAGTGTGGTAACGCACTCAGCTGAGAAGTACTAATAGGTCGAGGACTTATCCTTAGAGGTTTCTAAGAGATAAGCTTTAGAAGATACCTCTTTCTGTGTGAAATTCTGAAGGTACAGAATAAAAAGTACCGGGAAAATTTAACGCTGCAGCAGGTGTTAAATTTTTTCTGTATATAGGGGATTGGTCAAATGGTATGATAGGAGTCTCCAAAACTTTTGGTGGGAGTTCGATTCTCTCATCCCCTGCTGATAATAAGCGTCAGAAACCTTGAATTTATAGGGTTTCTGGCGCTTTTTGTTTGTGAAAAAACAAAATCCGTAATAATTACGGAACGAAAATCAAGGAGCAATATACTTCATGTATGAACTTAAGAGACAGTTTTCTACTGTTGAATACAGAGAGAAAACACATGTGTATCAGACAGGAGGTATATGATATGATGTAGACAGGGGCCGCGGCATATGCCGTGGACTTTATTCTTTATGAGCAAATTTTAACGTAATATGTTAATATAGAAAAAGAATAGAGATGACTGAGGTTGAGGAACTATGAGAATAATACACTGTGCGGATATCCATCTTGATTCAGCCCTGAGTGCACATCTTGGAAGAGAAAGAGCCAGAGGCAGAAGAAATGAGATACTTAACACATTCAGGAAAATATTCGGGTATGCTGCAGAGAATGACGTGCAGGCGGTAATAATAGCGGGAGATCTCTTTGATTCAGAGACAGTGTCTGCCACGACGATAAATGTTGTTCTGGGGGAGATAGCGAAGTATGCTGACATAGATGTGTTCTATCTGAGGGGAAATCATGACTCGGATGAAAGCTTATTTGCGGGGCGGAGACTCCCAGAGAATCTGTATTTATTCGGAGATGAGTGGACGCAGTATCAGCTTAAGGGATCACGTATAGTGATCGCGGGCGCTGTGCTGAATGACGAAAACTGCAACAGCATATATGATGAACTCGAACTGGATGAGAACGATATAAATATTGTCACACTCCACGGACAGGAGCAGGAATATGGCAGGGCTCGCAACATGAATGATGTATGCCTGAAGAAACTCAGGGGAAGAGGCATAGATTATCTGGCACTGGGACATGTGCATGGAAGAAAGCTGGAAAGTCTTGATCACAGGGGAGTCTATTGCTATCCGGGATGTCTGGAGGGCAGGGGCTTTGACGAGTGTGGTGAGCATGGATTTATGATGCTTGACGTGGATGAGAGGAAGCATATGGTTGAGACCGAATTTGTGCCATTTGCCTATAGAAGGCTGTTCGATGTGGAAGTGGACGTGACAGGGGCAGAGTCAAGCTCTGATGCGGCGGACATGATCGCAGACAGACTGTATCAGGAACTGCCGGGGACAATGGAAGATGAGTCCAGGGACATGGTGAGGGTATCCCTCACAGGCACGGTAAATGTTGAGAGCGAGATAAACACGGATTATCTGACTAAGCAGTTTCAGGATTCGTTCTACTATATGGAGATCTTGGATCACACGGATTTTCAGGTGGATTACATGAGGTATGTGAATGATGCGTCCCTCAAGGGCGAATTCGTGAGGAAGGTCATGAGGCAGGATATGAGTGAAAATGACAAGGCATATGTGATCCAGACAGGACTCAGGGCTCTTTCGGGCGAGGAGATATTTTAAGTATGAGATTGATATCTTGTTATATAGATGGATTTGGCAAATTGAATAACATGGAAGTCCAGTTCGAGGATGGGATAAATACATTTGTCCAGGATAATGGCTGGGGCAAGTCGACTCTTGCTGCTTTTATCCGGGTCATGCTGTATGGCTTCGACGGTGAGACGAAGAGAAATGACATTGAGAATGAAAGAAAAAGATATCGCCCGTGGTCGGGGGCTGCCTATGGCGGAGAACTGGTATTTGAGAGCAGGGGCAGAAACTACAGGGTTCAGAGGACATTTGGCGCGAAGAAGAGCGATGACAAATGCGTGATATACGACGAGGCGACTCATGCTGTGACAGGAATGTTCATGGATAAGCTTGGGGAGGAGCTGTTTCATGTGGATTCTGCGTCATTTGTGAGAAGTATGTACATAGGGCAGGATGACTGCCGGACCTGGGCGACGGATGGGATAAGTGCTAAGCTTGGTAATATCGCTGACAGCACGGATGATATAAGCAATTATGAGAATGCCAGACAGATGCTGAAGAATGTTATAAACAGGCAGTCGCCAACCAAGCGGACGGGGGAACTGTACAGGAGAAAATATGAGCTTGATGGGATGCGTGAGCATGTCAGGGAGCTTGATGGAATAGACAGAAGTATAAATGAGCTGAATAAAAATATCCGTGAGATAGAAATGCAGAATCAGAACCGGATGAGGCGGCAGAGACAGAAAGTCGTTGTAAAGCATGAACCGTTGAAGCCGGAATCAGCGAAGCCAGAGGCAGATAATGCAGAAAAACTAGAAAGCATTGGAAGTAGCGTAAATAATAAAAAACGTGGCAGTAAATATATCATGACAGGATTTTGTGCGTTGATCGCAGCACTTTTATCTCTGGGAATGTGGAAATTTATGCTTGGAATAGAAGAACCTGACGATATGGCTATGATTATATTTGTTGTATGTGCAGGTATGTTTTGTGTACTCGGAATCTACTACATTATACGCGGGATAAATGAAAAGATCAGGCACAGGAAGAATAAGGTGGAAGAGCCGGGGGATGCCGCTGATGATACCAGATCGGACGGATCAGATGATATATATACAGCCGATGACGAATACGATATGGATGAGGAGATGTCGGTCTATATGGCAGAAAACATGAGACTTGGCGAGTATGCCAGGGAACTGGCGGAGCTCAAGCTTCGAAGACAGGAGATAGCTGCTGTGAAGGCATCGTTGGCGGATAAGAAAAAGGCTTTGGAAGACGATCTGCACAGATACGAGCTCAACGTAAAGGCGTACGAGCTGCTGGGGGAGGCCAGGGATACATTTGCAGTGGGACATTCGGTGCCGGTCATGGAGGCATTTGACAGGTATTATGAGTGCGTTACAGGAGAGCATGCAGGAAATGTACAGGCGGCTCCGGATATGACAATCAGGTACAGAGAGCAGGGAATGTACAGGGATTCTCAGACCTTGAGCTCGGGACTGGCGGATATCCTCGGAGTGTGTGTAAGAGTTGCAATAGTGGACAGCATGTATCAGGATGAAAAGCCGATGCTCATAATGGATGATCCATTTGTCAATCTTGATGACAGAAATATGGTGGGGGCGAAGAAATTTGTGGAGAAGATATCGGAAAAATATCAAATATTGTATTTCACATGCAGCCAAAATCGTGTACTATAGATACATAATAAATACTCAGGAGGAAGTATGTTGCGAACAATAAGGAAGGGATTGTATAAGTCGAATAACGTAAGATTTCTTGCTCTGCTCATCGCTGTGGCATTTGTTCTGCTGACGGAGATGGCGTGTGTGGGGAACATGACGGCCAAAGCGGAGACTGCAGGGGATGTGGCTGCATCTGTATATGCGGATACGGAGGTTCCGGGGGTGGCGACGCCTACCAGCGTGGTGGAGAAAACAGCACTTAAGATGAACAGCAGTACATATGTGTTTACGAACTCCACCGATGGCATGTTCAGACTCAGCTTTGCGGAGGGCGAGAGTTACTTCATTGGTTCAGGTGAGGACAGTGATACACTTATCACATACGCACTGATAAGATATAACTCCAAGTTTTATCTTGTCGCAGCGGATGACAGCGATGCAAATGTGGAGTATAACGGAAGCTACACAGACACCAGCTTTGAGATGCTGAAGTCAGCGAATTATAATTCTTCAAGCAGATATGTCAACATGAGCGTTAAGAGCGGCAATACCATAGAGCTCAAAAAGTTTACATTTGCCAGGGACTATTCTGTAGCTCTGACAGGATATTACAATGGAGTGTATTATAGCGAGGGCAGTCCGGCGACAGGACTGTTCACAAGATCCGGGTACTGTGATTACTTTGTGAGTGGCAAGGCTGTTGTGGGAGATGGCTGGTACAAATATGGCAGCAGTTCACCGGCAGGGGAGCTTGTTGACGCGGATATATCCGGAAGCATGTCTGGAAATGATGTGAAGTATATCCAGCTTTTTGATGGGCATGTTGTGAGCGCTTATCACGGCAATTATTTCTACAGCTATAATGGAACAGTCAGGATCACCGTCAAGAATAAGGCGGTCATGGTAAATAATATAAAAGTCCTGTTTGACAAGAATGGAAATGCGTACAAGGGACTCAGAACAGAAAATTCCAGAGTGTACTACTACGAAGCGGGTATTCCGGTCAAGAACGTGGTGAAGCAGTTTGGAGAAGACTATTATTACTTTGGAAGTGACGGCGCTGCGGTGAGATCGACCTGGATCACATCAGGAAACTGCGTGTATTATTTTGCGGTGGACGGCAAGGCAGTAAGGCGGATGCAGTCGGGAAGACTGTACCAGTATTCGTCGGGGAAATGGACCAGTACGGCAACCGGTGTATACGAGGTAAACAGAAGATATTATTACTTTGTGAACGGTGCGAAGAGCAACGTCACGAAGTGGTATGAGATCTCAAGGGATAAGAAGTATTACATAAGAAACGGAGAGGCAACCTATTTTGTACAGGTGGACGGCATAAGATACAGATGTCAGAAGGTGGCGAGCGAGGGCGGCTGGACGGCTGCGGTGAATGCGTGGATACCTTCATTTGGACATGTTGTGCTCCACACGGACAGCACGGGAATATCTGATGCGATATATTACAGATCGACACATACTGTATCGGGATATGCAGACACGTACAGAGTATTCTCGAATAACAGATGGATAGTAAAGAAGAATTCTGTGGTGAGACTGCAGGACAACTGCAGTTACTTTGGTAAAACAGGTAAGGCTGTCAGAACAAAGGGCTGGCAGACGATTAGTGATTACAGTGCGGCTTATGTAGGCGATGAGGGAACTGTAACTGAATATGTGTATTATGACGAGAGTACAGGATATTCCGAGTACAGAAGTGGTAAGCTGCTCAACGACAAGTCTGAGGGTCTTAAGAACGCCAAGATCAACAACAAGAAGGTGTATTATTTCAGCGATGCAAATGGACGCTGCAGTAAACTCACGAAGATAGTAGTGGGTGATGTGGAGTATGAATTTGACAGTTGGGGAAGATGCTTCAAGACAGATTCGATAAGCTGGGATTTTGATGAATGGATGAAGAGGGTTGTCAATGAATATCTGGGCAAGACAGGAATCTACTGCAATGTATTTGTGGCAAATGCGCTTAGATACGCAGGCAGCAGCACTCCGGGAAGTGATATGTCAGTCAAGTACACTGACTTTGCAAATGGCGGATTCGTGATCAGTTCATCAAATATATGCTCAGACTGGGCACTCCGCAAGGTCATCGCCAAGGCGATTCTGGCGCAGAATGGAAGCTGGGGTGAGGCGACGGATTACGAGCTCACAGCGGACAGGGAGGACTTCTCATACGATGTGCTCCTGCCTGGTGATATAGTTGTCTACTATACGAATGGAGAGCCGACCCATGTCGGAATCTATTTTGGAAAGTTCTCTTCAGCGACTGCACTTAAGCAGTATCTGAGAAAGCTTGGAGTTCCGGCTTCGGCATGTGAGGCATATGTGCATGACTGGGGTTCTAACAGCGGAAATAAGCCTGAATACTGGATCATTCAGGGTGGAATGGGCAGCAGCGATCAGGTCTATATAAGCAATTCTGCATATGATCTGTCGGGACAGTATGCCATGAAGATAATTCATGTGAGACATTAGAATGTAGAGAGATTGACATAAATGTACAGGGAACTGTGCATGAGACATGTATGAACAATAGATGTACAGGAGACTGTGCATGATAACAAAGAAAACACCATATATGAATACGGTGAGTGGATACCTTATATGGATCCTCTTTGCTGTAGTCGTATATGGTGTTTTTGGTATTTGTTGATATAGTTAAGCCTGCAGGTTTGACATGAGCGATCCCGCCATCAGTCCTCCTCGGACAGTTCCTCCCATTTCGTGTAGAGCTCGTTGAGTTCTGTGTCGGCTTCGTTCCTCTGCTTTGTGAGGTCGTTCAGCAGACCGACATTTGTGGCGTTCTCAGGAAGAAGAAACTGTTCATCGATCTCTGCGATCCTGTTCTCAAGTTCCTCGATGGATGCCTCAAGCTTCTTCAGGTCATTTGCCTTCTTGCGCTGCCTTGCCGCCTCAGCTTTGCTTTCCTGCCATGAGAGCTTGGCCTGTGAGACAGCGAGAGCGGTCTGGGCCGGTGCGTCAGAGACTCCGCTTATTGGAGTGAATGGACTTACTAAATCTGTGGAATACGTTCTGTGGGTCTCGTAGTAATCGTAATTGCCTATATAGCTTGTGAGCTGTTTGTCCCTTAACTCGATGATCCTTGTGGCCGTCTGGTTGATGAAGTATCTGTCGTGGGATACATACAGGACAGTGCCGGTGTAGTTCCTTATGGCATTCTCCAGTATCTCTTTTGATGTGATATCCAGGTGGTTCGTCGGCTCATCCAGAATAAGAAAGTTGGCGGAAGAGAGCATCAGTTTGGCAAGGGACACACGTCCACGCTCGCCACCTGACAGATCCTGTATCCTCTTGAACACGTCCTCACCTGTGAAGAGGAATGCCGCAAGGACATTACGGATTCTGGTGTTGGACAGATCAGGGTAGGCGTCGCTTATCTCATCGAATATGGTGTTGGACATCGTGAGTACCTGATGTTCCTGATCGTAGTAACCGATCTTGACGCGTGATCCAAGTATGATAGCTCCGGCATCTTTGGATACAAGCCTGTTGATCATCTTCAGTATGGTTGTCTTTCCGGTTCCATTTCCACCTATCAGGGCGACGTGTTCGCCACGTTTGATATCCATATCTATTCCTGAGAACAGATTATTGTCGCCAAATGATTTGGAGAGTCCTTCGATCGTAAGAACATCCTCGCCGCTTAAGACATTTGGCTCAAGAGTGATCCTCATCTCGGATGCAACCTCGGTTGGCTTGTCGAGACGTTCTATACGTGAGAGCATCTTCTCACGGCTCTCTGCACGTTTGATAGACTTCTCACGGTTGAACTGCTTGAGCTTCGTGATGACCTCCTCCTGATGCTTGATCTCCTGTTGCTGGTTGAGATATGCCTTCATCATGTTCTCACGGATCTCTGCACGCTTTTGTGCGAAGTAGGTGTAGTTGCCATTGTATACCTGGCTGTGGCCATTGTCGAGCTCGACTATCTTGGTCACGATCTTGTCGAGGAAATAACGGTCGTGGGAGACGATGATGACGCTTCCCTGGTAGGATGACAGGAAGCCCTCAAGCCATGAGATGGATTCCATGTCCAGATGGTTTGTCGGCTCATCGAGGATGATGATATCCGGCTTCACCATGAGGAGTCTGCCGAGTGCAAGTCTTGTCCTCTGGCCACCGGACAGAGAGTCCGTGTGGCGGTCATAATCCTCCTTGGAGAAACCTAGTCCTTTGAGAACTCCATTTGCCTCGCTCTCACAGCTATAGCCGTTCTTATATTCGAATTCGTGGGTGTAGCGGTTGTAGAGTTCCAGAGATCTCTCAAGCTCCTCACCGGACTGCTCAGCCATAGTGTGTTCAAGTTCGCGCATCCTGTCCTGAAGCTCAAGGATAGGCTTTAGTGCATCCATCATGACACCGCGGACAGTAGTGTTGTAATTGTTCTCCTGATACTGGGACAGATAGCCGATGGTTCTGTCCTTTGACACTATGACCTGACCGGAGTCAGCACTTTCCTCACCCATTATTATCTTGAGAAGAGTGGTCTTGCCGGCGCCGTTTATGCCGACTATAGCCATTTTCTCCTTTTCCTCAAGATGAAAAGAAATATTGTCCAATATAACATCTGTGCCAAATGCTTTGCAGATGTTCTGACAGTCTAAAATCATAATTTAACCTCTCATTTGTGTTCTAGCCTTTTAATTATATATACAAGCCTTTACTTTCGCAAGAAAATGGAGTGGATTTTATACTATAAGGGTGGAATTGCACTGTTTTTTATAAAATGTTCATATTATTTTAAGCAAAATACACAATTATTGTGATATACTAGATAAAGATATGCGTGGATATAGGAAAGACGCCGCAGGGCGGATTGATATATAATTACAGAAAAGGAATGATGGAATGGATTATAGCATCTATGACTATAATAGTGACGAGAAGCTTCTTCAGGAACAGGAGATAGAGGAGATCAACAATGTGAAGATGAGTCTGCTCAACACTCTTGTCACGAAGCTGAACAATGCGGGAATATATTTTAACAGTACATCGAGAATCAAGTCAGAATCGTCACTTCTGCACAAGCTGGAGACTGGTAAATACTCCATGCAGGAAGGTGGAAGAAAGATTCAGGATATCATAGGTATACGAATCAACCTGTTCTATCTGGAGGACATGGATATATGTGAGAAGATACTTGAGGAGACGTTTCTTCTGGACAATTGGTCCAAGACGAAGAATGAGGAGAACAAATTTGAGGCACAGAAATGTAACGGTGTGTTCAGGATACCGAGCAAATATCTGCGAAACATACCTGCAAGTGTGTGGAACAAGCCATTTGACCAGACATTTGAGGTACAGCTCAGGACGGTGCTCTTCGAGGGTTGGCATGAGATAGAGCATGAGATGAGATATAAGTATAAGCTGGGTTCTGATTCCAAGGAGACCGATCTGTGGACTGGACATGAGGATCTGTCCAGAGTCATGAACAGTATCATAGCCAATCTGGAGCTGTGCGACTGGTCTATCATGCAGATTTTCAACAGTATTCACGACTCACAGTACAAGGAGAAGAACTGGGAGAATGCCATAAGAAGCAAATACAGGCTCAGGATCACGCAGGATCCGCTTAAGCCTGAGCTCAGGGAATATCTGGACAACAATCCGGATATCGTGGCGCAGTTCCACACTGTGAGCAAGCGCGAACTGGTTGAGATTCTGCTCAACAAGAAGTATCACAAGGAGCTGACTCCTGACAGAGTTATTTATCTGATCAACAAGGAGATAGTCCACAACGAGTATATATCAAGGCTGCTTGACAAGGAGCAGTTCGTTCCAGCGGTCAGACCAGAGGTGAAGACTGAGATAAAGCCTATGGTTCCGAATGTTGTGTACAGCCACAGGGTAGGAATACCTGCGGCGGGTTATGACAAGGCGTGTGAGATCATATACAAATGGGTCAGAGAGCACATCAGTATGGTGTTCCCACAGATGCCCGAGGAACTCACGAGTGTGGATTATTCCACCATAGGATATAAGGTATATATAACATATGAGGCCGGTGAGTTTCATATGGATTTCCAGCACATAAGCAATTCAGAGGCTGGTGTTATATGGCATGTGACAGTGGATATGGTGAGTGCCGGGGATATATATGATGTGAATGTGGAGAACATATGTGAGACCATCAACGTCAAGGAGAGAAGATACAGCAGGCCAAAGTTCATGAAGGATATGTTCAATCAGGTTGGCTTTGTAGACGCCGGGATAGTCATGGAGGAGGGATCAAGCCCTGAGGAGATCAGCTATGACAAGCTGAATGCGATTGTTGAGAGCCCTGACAGATATATGCCGATCATAGTCATAGTGAAGCCGGATGAGATACCGGACTGGGCGATAGACTGTGATGGATATATACTCAGAACGGATATGCTGAAGAAGACCCTCAACGGTTTGTGTCATGTATATCTGTGCAGTGGAGACTGCAAGAAGCGCTACGAGGAGGAGTACGGTAAGGAATCCGTGGATGGTGGAGTTATGATGTGGGAGAAGAACAGTAACTACCCGATATTCTACTCCATGGATATCATCAACCAGAGCTTCTTCGAGGAGGTAAACCACAGCATCAATGAGAATGTGGAGTACGAGAAATCCTTCAGATATTCGCTGAGAGAACAGGTTCACGACGAATATCTGAAATAACACAGAGGTAGGCAGACCATGAAGAAATGGTACAGGATAGCAGCCGTAGTGGTTGTCATGGTGGCTGTGATTGCTATGGTCATCATATCAGGCGTGAGACGGTCAGGTGAAAGTGAATATACAAGGAACACGATCACCATGGGAACGGCTGCGTCATTTACAGTGTATGGAAGCCATGGCAGTGAGAATATAGACGGGATGCTGAAGCTCATAGACAGCCTGGACAAGGATGTGCTGTCATGGCGCTCAGCGGACTCTGAGATATACAGGGTGAACACCACATATAAGCCTGATGAGGATATCACGGTGAGCAGCGAGCTTGCGGGTGTGCTGAAGCAGACGCTTGACATATCGAGGGCTCATGACGATCTGCTGGATATCACCATACGGCCTTTGGCGGATGTGTGGGGGATAGAAGATGGCAGGACAGAGATTCCATCACAGGCGGATATAGACAGTGCACTGAGGCTGGTGGATGTGTCAAAGGTAAGTGTGGATGGCGATACGTTAAGGATATCAGAGCCTGGTATGATGCTTGATCTGGGAGCAGTCGGCAAGGGATATGGCTGCGACATGGCAGCAGAGTATCTCAAGGGTACTGATGCGGCCGGTGCATGTGTGGCCCTGGGCGGAAGTATAGTTGTGTACGGAAGCAAGCCTGATGGTACAGCCTGGAAGGTCGGTGTCAAGGATCCGAGAGCCGGAGAGGGAACGACCATGGGTGTCATAAGCTTTGGCGATGGGGAGACGGCATTTGTATCCACATCGGGAGATTATGAAAAGTATTTTGAGCAGGATGGCAGGAGATACCACCACATACTTGATCCCCGGACAGGATATCCGGCATGGAATGGCACTATAGCGGCCACGGTAGTGTGTGATAACGGACTGACCAGTGACGCCTTGTCCACACTGTGTATGCTGATGGATAAGGATAAGGCTATGAAGACCATTCAGGAGTATGGTGCGGAGGCCGTCATCATAGATGAGGATAAGAATGTGTATGTCAGTGAAGGCCTGAAGGACCGATTCACCATAACGGCAGAAGACTATAAATTGGCAGAGTGATGTGAAGATATGGCAGGATGGTTTAGAAAAAAAGATCTGATATTGTGTGTAGTCCTTTTAGTAGCGGGAATTATATGCTGGCTTGTCATGCGGCTTGTGCTTCCGACGGGCAATACCGCGGATGTGTATATAGATGACAAACTGGTGCAGACCATAGACATGACAGTCGACGATACCTATGAGTTCAACACGGACAGGGGCAGCAACACTGTTGTGGTTGAATCTGGGAAGATCAGTGTCGGTGATGCGGACTGCCCGGATAAGGTGTGTGTGAATATGGGCTGGAAGAGCAGGAGAGGAGAGACTATAACCTGTCTTCCGCACAAGCTTGTCATAGAGATACAAGGTGGCAGGGAAAGAGATATAGATGTGCAGTAGAGATAAAAATGATCAGAAAAGTTCAGAGACGGCGGTGGATAGAATGCATGGCTGGAGTACAAAAAGGATCACATACACAGGTATGTTCGTGGCCATAGCCATGGTATTTTCCTATCTTGAATCCATGATCCCGGTGAATATAGCTGTTCCGGGAATCAAGCTGGGACTTGCAAATATGGTCACCATAGTTGTCATGTACAGGCTGAGGATATCAGATGCGTGGATAGTGTCACTGGTGAGAGTGGTGCTGTCATCGCTGTTGTTTGGCAATATGACGGTTATGGTATACAGCATGGCGGGAGCGGTGTTGTCACTTCTGGTCATGACGCTTTGCAGGAAAAAGGATCTGTTTGGTCTCCTTGGAACGAGCATACTGGGCGGAGTGAGCCACAACGCAGGGCAAATAGCAATGGCAGCACTTCTCATGAAGAGTGGCAATATCATGTTGTATATGCCGGTGCTGTGCATATCGGGAACTATAGCCGGTGTGTGCATAGGCCTGGCGGGGGCTGTGCTTGTCAGAAAGCTTCCGTCCATAGAATATTAGAATGATATCCGAATGAATTTATAAATGATCACATGTAAGATACAGAAAAGACATAAGTGTCTATATCTTATATGTGATCGTTTTTTTTGCGGATAAGCAGAAGAATTTCCATATTTTAAAATGATAATATATCCCCATTTAGGTTGTTTTTGAGGGCTTAAAGCGTTATTATATAGGGAGATTTTTTTAATAAAAATATATAAGGAAAAGAGGTAGAACATGGGTTTGTTAACATTTCTGGGCGGAATTCATCCATATGAAGGCAAAGAATTGTCAATGGAAAAGCCTGTCAGAGAATACCTTCCAAAAGGTGACTGCGTGTACCCGCTGAGTCAGCATATAGGGGCACCGGCCACACCTATAGTGAAGAAGGGCGACAGAGTCCTGGTTGGTCAGAAGATTGCGGAGACCAGTGGCTTCGTGTCAGCGAATATACATTCATCCATATCGGGAAAGGTCAAGGCAATCGAGCCGAGATATGTGCCTGGTGGATCAAAGGTTGAATCAATAGTTGTAGAGAATGATGGCCTGTTTGAGGAGATCGACTTTGCAGCAAATGTAAAAGATCTGTCCACTCTGTATAGAGAGGATGTGAAGGAGATCATAAAGGAGGCCGGAATAGTAGGAATGGGCGGCGCCGGTTTCCCTGCAAATGTCAAGCTGTCCCCGAAGAACGAGGATGCGATCGACTACATAATAGTAAATGGCGCAGAGTGTGAGCCATATCTTACTTCGGATTACAGAAGGATGATGGAGGAACCGGACAAGCTGATACTGGGACTTGAGATATGTATCAATCTGTTTGATCATGCAAAGGGAATCATCGCCATAGAGGATAATAAGCCAGAGGCAATAGAACTTCTCAGGGATAAGGTAAAGGACAATGACAAGATCGAAGTCCATGTGATGAAGACCAAGTACCCTCAGGGTGCCGAGCGTCAGCTCATATATGCTAACACTGGAAGATATGTCAACTCCAAGATGCTTCCAGCGGATGCTGGATGTATAGTTCACAATGTTGATACCATCGTGTCCATATATGAGGCAGTTATAGAGGGAAGACCACTCTACACAAGGATAGTCACCATAACAGGTGATGCCATAGAGAATCCATGCAATCTTATGGTGAGGATAGGAACAAACTGTCAGGAGCTTATAGAGGCTGCGGGTGGATTTAAGGATGGTGTGGTTCCTGAGAAGGTGATCTCAGGCGGTCCTATGATGGGAAAGGCACTTTTCTCATTGGATGTTCCTGCAACCAAGGGAGTGTCGGCACTGCTGTGTATGACACATGACGAGGTGGCAGACCTTGAACCGAGCAACTGTATCAGATGCGGACGCTGTGTTGATGTGTGTCCGGGACGTATTGTTCCTTCGATGCTTGCTTCACTGGCTGAGCATGGGGATACAGAGGGATTCCTTGCTCACAACGGAATGGAGTGCTGTGAGTGTGGATGCTGTTCGTATGTGTGTCCGGCGAAGAGACATCTGACACAGACCATTGCGGGAACAAGAAAATCCATCATTGCGAATAAAAAGAAGTAGGAGGTGTACACATTGGATAATACATTTAAGATTTCGTCATCTCCACATGTCAGAGATAAACGAAGTACACAGAGCATTATGCTGGATGTGATCATTGCTTTGCTTCCGGCAACCGTATTTGGAATCATCAACTTCGAGCTGAACGCCATGATACTTATACTCACATGCGTGGTCTCATGCGTGCTGTTTGAGTGGCTGTACCAGAAGATGATGAACAGAAAAGTAACCATAAGCGATCTCAGTGCAGTTGTAACAGGACTTCTTCTTGCACTGAACCTCTCACCGGATGTACCGGTGTGGATGGCGATACTCGGAAGTGCATTTGCCATTATCATAGTTAAACAGCTCTTTGGAGGACTGGGATTCAACTTCATGAATCCAGCGCTGGGCGCAAGATGTTTCCTTCTCATATCATTTGCAGGAAGAATGACATCATTCTCGTATGATGGTGTGACAACTGCTACACCTCTTGCAGTACTCAAGAACACAGGGGATCTGGCAAATGTCAATGTACTCAATATGTTTCTTGGAAATATACCGGGAACCATAGGTGAGACATCAGTTGTATGTTTACTTGTTGGTGCGGCTTATCTTCTGATCAGAAGAGTTATAAAGCCGGTTATTCCATTTACATATATAGGAACATTTGCGGTGCTCATTATGATATATGCGGTTGCGTCGGGTAGAGGTTTTGATCTTACATTCCTCGCAGCACACCTGTGCGGTGGTGGTCTGATGCTTGGAGCATTCTTTATGGCAACTGACTATGTTACATCACCTATCACACCTGCGGGTAAGGTTGTGTTTGGTGTGATACTTGGTATACTCACATTCTGTTTCAGAATATATGGAGGATCAGCAGAGGGCGTATCATATGCGATCATATTCTCCAACCTGCTTGTGCCACTCATTGAGAGATGGACACAGCCGAAGAGCTTCGGAGAGGGCGCAGAGCTTGCAGCCCAGGGTGACACAGCCGGAACAAAGTCCAAGATGGATACAAAGTCGATTGTTATAGCAACTATAGCAATCATGATAATCACAGTCATAGCAGGATTTGCACTGGCTTATGTATATAAGATCACAAAGGATCCTATAGCAGTTACAGAGCAGAAAGCAAAGGAAGAGGCATATAAGGCGGTATTCGATGATGCGGATTCGTTTGACAGCTATGCTGACTTTGATGCCGATGCGGCTGCAAAGATCCTGTCAGATGCCGGATATAACGCAGATATAGATGAGATCGTGGAAGCAAAGGGCAGCGATGGTTCAGCACTTGGATATGTTGTGACTGTCACATCACATGAGGCGTATAGTGGAGACCTTCAGCTTGCCATGGGAGTCAGAGCGGATGGAACGACAAATGGAATTTCATTCCTGTCACTCTCAGAGACTGCAGGACTTGGTATGGAGGCTGACACAGACAGCTTCAAGTCACAGTTCGCAGGCAAGAAGGTCGATAAGTTCCAGTACACCAAGTCAGGTGCCACAGTGGACGAGGAGATAGATGCCCTGTCAGGAGCTACCATCACAACAAATGCGGTTACCAATGCGGTGAATGCGGGACTTGAGTATGTGAAGTCCATAAATGGCGGTGCTGCTGATTCATCTGCAGCATCGAACGGAGGTGACAAGTAATGGGAAAATGTACAGAGCGTTTATATAATGGTATTGTGAAAGAGAACCCGACCTTCGTACAGATGCTTGGAATGTGTCCGACACTTGCGGTTACATCATCAGCCATCAATGGCGCAGGAATGGGACTTACGACCACATGTATCCTGGTGCTCAGCAACTTCATGATCTCAGCACTCAGAAAGGTTATACCTGATAAGGTCAGAATACCATCATTTATAGTTATCATAGCTTCGTTTGTTACTATCATACAGTTTCTGCTGCAGGCGTACCTGCCATCACTCAACAGCAGCCTTGGACTGTATATACCACTTATAGTTGTAAACTGTATCATCCTTGGTCGTGCCGAGGCATATGCTTCCAAGAACAAGGTACTTCCATCTATATTTGATGGACTTGGAATGGGCCTTGGATTTACAGTTGGCCTTACACTTATAGGAATGTTCAGAGAGCTTGTCGGAAAGGGCTGTGTATTTGGATTCCAGATACTTGGAGATGGCAACTTACTTCAGAACTCATCGGGAATTATAAAGGGTATAGGCAATGCACTCAGCCTGTACACACCTATAACAATATTCGTACTTGCACCTGGTGCATTCTTCGTGCTTGCATTCATCATAGCATTTATCAACAAGAGAAATGCAAAGAAGGCAGCCGAGGCACTGGCAAATGGAGAGGAGATCCCGGCAGCATGCAGACCGGACTCATGTGCAGGCTGTATCAATGCAGCATGTTGTGGCAAGCTGGTTTCAGAGACTCCGGCTCCTGTAAAGGCAGCAGAGGCTCCGGCGAAACCTTCAGCGGATGCAAAACAGGTTAAGAAGCAGGAAGAGACACCTGCAGCGGTAGATAAGGATGCAGCAAAGAATACAGCGCCAGAGGCTGACAAGCCAGATGAGGCGAAGAAGGATGAGCCAAGACTCAGCCCATATGCACCGACCAGAGAGTCAGTCCTCGCCGACATAAAGCTTGTTCCGAATGCGACAGGAAAGATGCTTAAGGAGCATGCTGAGGAAGTTCAGCAGGAAAAGACGCCAGATGAGGAGCAGCAGACTGTTACAGAGACTCAGTCAGACAGTCAGGACAATCTCCAGAATGAGAAGTCAACAGAGCAGCCAGCAGCAGAACAGGAAGTAGCAGACAAAGTGGCAGCAGAGCAGCCATCAACGGATCAGCCGACGGAAGCAGAGCAGCCAGAACACTCTGCAGAGAACGCGCCAGCAGATTCCGACATAAAGCTCAAGGAGACAATGGCTCATATAAAGAAGAAAAAAGGAAAGGGAGGTAAGAGATAATGAATATTTTATTGTTAGCCATCGGAGCGGCACTTGTAAATAATGTTATCCTCAGCCAGTTCCTCGGACTGTGTCCTTTCCTTGGAGTGTCCAAGAGTGTCAACACAGCAACAGGAATGGGAGCAGCGGTTGTGTTCGTCATGACCATAGCTTCATTTGTCACAAGCGTTGTGTATTACGGCATACTGAGAAGATTCGGACTTGAGTACCTCAACACCATAGTGTTCATCCTTGTGATCGCAGCACTTGTACAGTTTGTTGAGATGTTCCTCAAGAAGAAGGTCAAGTCATTGTATGAATCACTTGGAGTTTACCTTCCACTGATCACGACCAACTGTGCCGTGCTTGGTATCGCTCTCTCAAATGTACAGAGCGGTTACGGTATACTTGAGAGTACCATCAACGGATGTGGCTCTGCAGTCGGATTTACTATAGCCATAGTGATACTTGCAGGAATCAGAGAGAGACTTGAGCACAGCCCTATACCTGAGGCGTTCAAGGGAACCCCTATAGTTCTCATCACATCAGGTCTTATGGCGATCGCGTTCTTCGGTTTCTCAGGATTGATATAAGGAGGGTGCGGATATGACAGGAATATTGATAGCTGTGGCAGTCGTCGCAGGCGTAGGTATTGTGATAGGTATCCTTCTGGGTGTCGCAGGAGAGAAATTTAAGGTAGAAGTAGATGAGAAAGAAATAGCAGTAAGAGAGCTCCTTCCGGGAAATAACTGCGGTGGATGTGGTTATCCGGGATGTGACGGTCTGGCAGCGGCCATCGCCAAAGGTGAGATGCCGCCATCAGCGTGTCCTGTTGGAGGCGAGGCAGTGGCAGCGAAAATCAGTGAGGTCATGGGCGTGGAAAACGCTGAAAATACAAGGTATGTGGCATTTGTCAAGTGTGCAGGAGACTGCGAGAAGGCAAAGGATGTATACGAGTATGTTGGCCCAAGAGACTGTAAACTGGCACAGAACAATCCCAACAACGGACCAAAGGCATGTACATACGGATGTACAGGTTATGGTTCATGTAAGGCAGTATGTGAGTTCGGGGCTATTGACATTATAGATGGAATTGCGGTAATTAATAAGGAGAAGTGTAAGGCATGCGGCAAATGTGTCACAGAGTGCCCGAGACACTTGATAGAGCTGGTTCCATATGATGCAGAGAGACTTGTCAGATGTAATTCCCATGACAAGGGTCTTCAGGTCAAGGCAGCCTGCAGCGCAGGATGTATCGGATGTACACTGTGTGCAAGGAACTGTGAGGCTGGAGCCATCACGATAGACAGAAACCTTGCTCACATAGATCCGGAGAAGTGTACAAATTGTGGTGCATGTAAGGCCAAGTGCCCAGTAAAGATAATATCGTAAGAAGGTCCCTCCGAAGGTGGGAGATATAAGGAGAAAATTATATGAGATGTCCATTTTGCTCAGCAGATGATACAAAGGTTATCGATTCCAGACCAGCGGAGGATGGAAGTGCGATCAGAAGAAGAAGACAGTGTGACGCCTGTGGTAAGAGATTTACCACATATGAGAAGGTGGAGACCATACCTCTCATAGTCATCAAGAAGGACAAGAACAGAGAGACTTATGACCGTTCCAAGATAGAGTCAGGTGTCATAAAGTCATGCCATAAGCGTCCGGTTTCAGCGGAAGCAGTCACAAAGTGCATAGATGACATAGAGAACACCATCTTCAACATGGAAGTGAGAGAGATAGAGAGCACGACCATAGGTGAGATAGTCATGGATAAGATCAAGGATCTTGATCAGGTAGCCTATGTAAGATTTGCATCAGTGTACAGAGAGTTCAAGGATGTGAATACATTTATGGATGAGCTGGGCAAGCTGCTCACCAGCAATTCGGAGAAGCGATGATAGAGACATACAACACGATATTACAGGAGGGGCAGGACGAGATAGTCGAGAAGAAATCACGATTCATCGGCTATGCAGTCCCTGTGTCCTCGGAGGAAGAGGCATATGCCTTTGTCGAGAAGATCAGGAAGCAGCACTATGATGCAAGGCACAACTGCTATGCATTTGCCATAGGCAGCGAGAATACATTGCTAAGATTCTCTGATGACGGAGAACCGCAGGGAACGGCTGGAAAACCCATCCTGGAGGTTATCACGGGGAATGCGGTGGTTAATATATGTATAGTGGTTACAAGGTATTTTGGTGGAACACTGCTCGGAACAGGTGGTCTTGTGAGAGCATACACCGAGGCAGCCAAGCTTGCACTGTCTGATGCGGGTATACATAAGATGCAGCTTATGAAGCTGGTGAAGATAACCACGAACTACAACGATTCGGGTAAGGTACAATATCTTCTCAGCAACAGTGATGCACTGATAGACAGTACGGATTACACTGCAGATGTGTGCTTCAATGTGGCGGTGCCGGCTGACAGCTATGGATGTTTGGTAAAGCAGATCACAGAGTCTACATCTGCGAGAGCATTGATAGAAGACTCAGGAGAAGAGTACAGATGATGATGAATGGCAGAGCTATAGTAAATATCTTATAGCGCCTGAATATCACTCTGAATATAAGTGCAGCAGCAAGGCTGATGACTGACACTGCGGCGATATGCAGCAGGACATTGAGACAGCCATTGGTGCCGGAATATATGATCAAGGATATAAAGCTGATAATGGCAGCGGGAATAATTCCCGCTGCTATATTTTTTACACAGAATCCGGCTTTTTTTCTGGAGGAGAGGATAGAGTAAGCCCCACAGTCCAGATCCCGGAGATAGTTCTGAAGTCCCAGGAGAGAACATACGAACAAAGTTATGTAAACCAATATTCCCACAGGAAAATTGTTTGGCGCAATATCTGTCGATGCCGTGTATTTTCCGGTGAGTCCGCTCTCGATTGTGAAAATGTCCTCATTTTCGATATATCCCTTAAATCTATCACTGATGTATTCTGACATCTGGGTCTCGTCGTATGGGACATTTGCCAGATAACGATCCTGGAGCATACATACAGACATGTCTGTCGCATATGCATACAGGAGGGCGGCATACACGGATTCTTCGGACACAGACTGGAATGAGCTTCCATCGGTTGTATACACGGTTATGTGGCGCTTCCCGTCAGAGTGGATCATTGATTCACTGAAACCATCAGGAACCATGTACGCGGAGTCGATCCTGCCGGATGCTACATCATCCTTCATGTCTTTCAGGGATTCATAGTGCCTGAAGGTAAATCCCGTGGATGTCGATGTGAGATACGACAGGAAAGCATCCGTGTGTTCGTCAGAACTTTCAATATACACGCCGGACACGATCTCGGTGCTTTGCTTTCTGGCTGGCAGAAAGCTCACAGCGATCAGCACAGCGGGGATGACCAGCAGAACGACGATCATGGCGGGACGGCACAGTATTCTCTTTATAAGTAAGTTTATCTGTCTTATATGGTTCATAGATGTATCTCCGTAAATTTATGATAAATATATGCACAGTGTCTGCACAAGCTTATTGAGCAGCGATCCATGGCATATATACTTTGCAAAGTTTGGAAGCATGGCTTCCGGTATGAATAAGCCGCTCACATAGGCCAGTATGACAGTGACCACAGTGAGAAGCAGTGTGCAGCCGTGTATCCCTGCGGGAACCAGACTTATGAGCAGCGTATATACCGCGACACATGTAGCTATGACGATTCCGAACAGTATCCCGTTCATGTGGATATTTACATGCAGTTCATCGATAAACAGTGATGCCAGGGCGAGAGCCATGTATACAGTTATATAAAGGATATACAGCCATATGAACATGGATATGAAATTGCTGACATTGCGTCTGACTTTGCCAATTCCCTGTGACCTGAGCTTTGTTATGTAAGAGGCTGGGAGGTCGAGCAGGAATGGGAAGAAAACAACGCTGCACAGCATCATCATGAGAAGGACCGCCGCACTTGTGTAGAAGTCGGTGGTATTTGCTGCTCTGGTTGCATTTATTTTGTCGACGGTGAAGTTGGCAGTCCTGTCAAGAACCTTAGTCATGAACATGGCATTTACATCGTTGCTGAGCGTGTCCTGAATATCCTCGGGAAGCTCCATGTTCCTTCCTATCGCCTGAACCGAATATATGGCCGCCTGGGATATGCCAAGCATGGAGGATGTGGAGCGGAAGAGGTCATTCAGCACAAATGTATCGATGGACCGGTTGTCAGAATAGTATACCTCGACAGGTGTGTTCGTTCCGTCCATGATGTCGCTTATGATATTGTCAGGGACGTAGATCACAGCGAACAGGTCTCCGTCAGAGAGCCTTGAAAGGGCTGTATCCTTGTCTGAAAATTCTGTGAATACACATGATGAGTGGTAGCTGTCCATATCAGATATCGTGTTGTATGCCATCTGTGCGGTTTTTGAATCTGCACTCATCACGATTCCGATTGAAAGTGGTTCGGAGCGGTCATCAGAGTAGATGAAAGAGTTCGCGTTTAACGCAAGACACAGGAAAACCGTCATCATGACAAATGCTGCGACTACCATGTATATTCCATAATGAGCTATTCTTTTCAAATCAGTTCGTATAAGTCGGTAAAACATAAAACTCCTTTAGATAAAGCTATGATCTGATCAGATTGATGTAGGTTTCAGGTGAGGTGTATCCGGGTGAGATATTTCTGTCTATGGCCAGTTGGATGTGTCCATTTTTCAGTGTGTATATCTTGTTGCATATATCCAGCGCAGATGTCTCATGTGTGGCGATGATGACACTTCCTCCATGTGTTATGTAATTCTGGAGATAGCTCAGTATCCCGTTCTTGCATAGAAGATCAAGCGAGGCCAGAGGTTCATCGAGAAGAAGCAGATCCGGGTCAGACATCATCGTGATGGCAAGGCTTAGTCTCTTCTTCATTCCACCGGAGAGCTTTGAGACACGTTTGTCCAGAAATGAATCCACACCGAGAGACTGACATATGCTCATATTGTGGGAGTTCATGACTGTTTTCCTGCTTCCGGGGTGCCACAGTCTGATGTTGTCAATGGCTGTGAGTTCCGGTATGAGTGGATTGTCCTGTGGGAGCAGAGCAGCATTTGCCTGACAGTCGAAACCGAAGCACCCTGAGTCTGGCTTTATGTTTCTGGATAGTATTCCCAGCAGGGTGGATTTACCCGATCCGTTGATTCCCAGAAGGGCGATGCATTCACCTGGGGATACGGACAGTGACACATCTGTCAGAACTTTATTTTTGCCGTAGCTTTTGCTCACTGAAGAGACAGAAAACATCTAGTATTCCTCCTCTATTACCTGAAAATCAAGGTAGTCAAAATCTATATCCTCCACAAAGTTATCCGCTGTGAATCTGGTTCTGGCGTGGTGGATAAACTCATCCTTATTCTTCTTAAGCCACACCGGCTTTGCCAGGTCAAACTCGTAGCACATATCCTCAAGGGCCTTGTATACCTTGTGGGTACGCGTCATCTCGTAGTCGGATATGCATATCACGGTATCCTTCATGAGGTGGTTATCTTTTATAAGTTTTCCCCATACTCTAAACATATATTATCCTCCATAAGGGTTATTTGAGATCGTACATGACTAGTATATAACATTTGTGCACAGAATTAAAACAATAAAGACACAAATATGACACATTTACTGCGTATAGTAACAACTGTAAGAAAGAGAAAGGTACCGATTACAGGAATTAAGATAATAAAGATGCGAAAGGATGATAGAGATGGAACAGGAAAACAAGAACCAGATGAATGGAAATAGTGGTCAGGCACCACAGCAGGATGGTCTGTATCATTACAGCTATATGAACAATAGAGGAGATTCAAGATTTGACAGACCTTCAACAAATGCTTCACAGCAGACACAGAATGTTCAGGGCGCACAGTCAGCGCAGAACAATCAGACAGCCGGTGTACATGGCTCAGCACAGAACGCTCAGACTGCCGGCGCACAGAGTTCATCGCAGAATGCTCAAACAGTCGGTACACAGAACGCTTCATATTCAGGTTTTCAGAGAAATGTAAATGGCATGGAAGCATGGTATGACAGCCAGAGAATGAATCAGGGCTATCAGAATCAGGCAGGCAATCCAATGAACAATATGGGAACAGGAAAGCCTTCAGATAACAATATGAGACAGAAGAAGGCAAAAGATAAGAAGCCAAAGAACAGGAAGAGCGGATTTGGCAAGAAGGCAGCAGGTGTGGTTGCAGCGGCTGTTGTATTCGGACTTGTGGCAGGCGTTGTATTCCAGGGGGTCAGATATGGATCGGATAAGCTTCTCGGCAAAGATTCGCAGACCACAACAGAGCAGAGTGCTGAGGGTTCAACAGAGAACAATGCACCACAGCTCAAGCAGGCATCATCAGACACGACAAGTACAGTGTACGATGTGTCAACGGTTGCCAAGAAGGTTATGCCTTCCATCGTATCGATCACAGGAACATACGTAACAACATATGATTACTGGTTCAATTCATATCAGCAGGAGTCAACAGGAGCCGGTTCAGGTATCATCATCGGCAAGGATGACCAGTACCTGTATCTTGCAACTAATTATCATGTGGTACAGAATGCTAAGTCACTGTCAGTTACATTTGTCGATGACAAGAGTGCAGATGCGGTGGTAAAGGGATACGTTGAGAACAATGATATAGCAGTTGTCACAGTTAAGCTTTCGGACATATCGGATGACACTTTGAATGAGATAAAGGAGATTCAGGTAGGTTCATCGGATGATCTTGCAGTGGGTGATCCGTGCGTGGCAATCGGAAATGCACTTGGATATGGACAGTCAGTTACAGTTGGATATATAAGCGCACTTAACAGAGAGATAAGTGCTTCAGATGAGACAGTAAAGGTACTTCAGACAGATGCAGCCATCAACCCTGGTAACAGTGGTGGTGCCCTTGTCAACATGCAGGGCGAGCTGATCGGTATCAACACAGCCAAGTATTCAGATACAAGCGTTGAGGGTATGGGCTATGCACTTCCTATATCAGATGTACAGGATATAATCAATGACCTGATAGCAGGCAAGAATGTGTCAAATGATGGAACAACATCAGGACAGGCTTACCTCGGTATATCTGCCCAGACCATCACAAGCCAGTACGCACAGCTCCTGAACATGCCTGAGGGTGTATATATCTCATCAGTTGAGCAGGGTTCAGCAGCAGAGGAGTGTGGACTCCAGTCAGGAGATATCATTTGCAGCCTTGACGGTGAGGACATAGCAGATATGGAGACATTCCACGACAAGATCGTGGCCTGCAATCCTGGCGATAAGGTATCTATCGTATACTACAGAAACAACAATGGTAACTACGAGAAGCAGACTGCTACAGCTACGCTGAAGGAGAAGCAGTGATAAGCCAGATAATTCAGTGGTGATTTAGCACGGAGCTAACAGAACTGAAAGCCTATAGATTGATATAACAGCACCTGTAAGTGAAATTACAGGTGCCGTTTTGTATGTAAGATATGTGGCTGTCAAAATTGTAATCTGCCTGCATTGTATCGGAAGTCCTCGTATTCATCCGGTATGCGGTCAAGTTCGGCGGTAAATGCCTGTGGATTGTAAATTTGCTTGCAAATATACTTTAAATGGTGCATTATAAAGAGTACGCTTAAGTATAGCGTAAGATTTGGAAAAATGAAAAAGAAAGGTTTACATAACAATGTACAAAATACTTTGTAAGGATGGAAGGGCAAAGAGAGCTGAATTTCAGACTGTTCACGGAACAGTGCAGACACCTCTGTTCATGAATGTTGGAACGGCAGCAGCCATAAAGGGAGCTGTGGCAACAACGGATCTCAAGGACATAGGATGTCAGATCGAGCTGTCAAATACATATCATCTCCATGTGAGACCTGGGGATAAGATAGTCAAGCAGATGGGCGGTTTACATAAGTTTATGTACTGGGACAGACCGATACTCACTGATTCAGGCGGATTCCAGGTATTCTCCCTGGCGGGACTCAGGAAGATCAAGGAGGAGGGAGTAACCTTCAATTCCCATGTCGATGGACGCAAGATATTCATGGGACCTGAGGAGAGCATGCAGATACAGTCGAATCTGGCATCTACAATAGCCATGGCATTTGACGAGTGTGCCCCTGCACTGGCTGACAGACAGTATGTGGAGAATTCTGTTGCGAGAACAGCCAGATGGCTTGTCAGATGTAAGAATGAGATGGAGAGACTTAACAGTCTGCCGGATACGATCAACAAGAATCAGCTATTGTTTGGAATCAATCAGGGTGCCATATACGAGGATATCAGAATAGATCACGCCAAGAGAATCAGCGAGCTTGATCTTCCGGGATATGCCATAGGAGGACTTGCAGTAGGAGAGACAGCAGAGCAGATGTACCACATACTCGATGTGACCGTTCCGTATCTGCCTGAGGACAGACCGACATACCTCATGGGTGTTGGAACCCCTGCAAATATACTTGAGGCGGTCGACAGAGGTGTTGATTTCTTCGATTGCGTATATCCATCCAGAAATGGACGACACGCCCATGTGTACACGAAGCATGGCAAGATGAATCTCAAGAATGCGAGATTTGAGACAGACGACAGACCTATAGAGGAGGGCTGCGGATGCCCTGCATGCCAGCACTACAGCAGAGCGTACATCAGACACCTGCTCAAGGCAAATGAAATGCTCGGTATGAGATTTTGCGTCTTGCATAATTTGTATTTTTATAATAATATGATGAAAGAAATCAGAGAGGCTATTGAAGAAGGAAGATATCAGTCATATAAGAAATCGATGCTTGAGAGCCTTGCTGGTGGAGAATAGTAATCAAAAAGGAGATCAGAGAATGAATTCACTTTCAACAATTTTATCATCGTCAACAGGAACACAGGCCAGTGGCGGTTCATCAGTTATGTTTATTGTTGTATATATTGCCATATTTGCTGCAATCATTTACTTCATGATGATCAGACCACAGAAGAAGCAGAAGGCCAAGACAGACCAGATGCTTTCACAGATGGAGCCTGGTGATAATATCATGACAACCAGTGGTTTCTACGGAACCATCCTTGATGTGGTTGATGATTCAACTATCATCGTAGAGTTTGGTAACAACAAGAACTGTCGTATACCGATGCACAAGAGCGCTGTTGCAGAGCTTGAGAAGCAGGGATCATCAACAGTCACAGATGATGATAAGGATAAGAAGTCAAAGATATAATAAAGGTATCATCAGAGTAAATAAAAAAGCGGTCATTATACAGTGACCGCTTTTTTTATATCCTGAAATACAGCTTCCGTGATCCGAAGGCCGCCCCTTCCGGTTCCCACGGATATGTCGGGTTTGGCTGCGCCGTGGAAGTCGGAACCTCCTGATATGAGGAGCCCGTGTTTTCTGGCGATCTCCCTAAGCCTTCCGGATTCATAGGCATTGTTGGAGGAGTGGTAGACCTCAAGCCCTGAAAGGCCATATGGCTTCAGTTCTTCAAGCATGTCCTCTATCTGTTTATATCCAAATCCGTATATGAGGGGATGGGCGATGAAGGCAGCCTTGCCGTAGGTTCTTATGAGTCTTATGGCATCGGCGGCCGGTATGTCTGGTGTTGGAATGTAATATTTGCATTTCTTGCCCAGATACTTTTTGAACGCCTGGTTCATGTCCCTGCATACGCCTTCGGCTATGAGAATTCTGGCAAAATGAGCTCTTGTGACGACAGTATCAGGATTGCCATGCTGCAGCTCCTCCATGGTCATGTCTATTCCGTCGGCGCGGAATCTCTCACACATCTGCTCGTTTCGGTCGTATCTGGCCTGTTTGATGGCGGCAAGACGGGAGATGAGCTCAGGGTTCTTGTAGTCCATATAGAAGCCAAGAATGTGGATCTCCACACCGTTGTAGATGGCGGACATCTCTATGCCGGGAACTACCTCGATATGATGGTCACTGCTGTCAGAAAAGCCAGAGCAGTTGGTGGAATCACTGTTCTGGATCGTAGGAAGAGTGCTGTTCCAGTTATCTGCATATGTGATTGCATCTGCTACGCCATCCACTGTGTCGTGGTCGGTTATGGCGATCGCTGCAAGATTCCTGTCAATGGCAAGCTGGCACACCTCTGATGGGGTGCAGGAGCCGTCGGAAGCGGTGGTGTGAAGGTGCATATCTATAAATCTCATGTTGAAAACCTCCGTTTTTATTTTTTATATCATGTATCTGAGCAGCGCCTGGAGCGGCGCATGTCTGGGTTGAATGTGCTCTGACAGAAGTATTGTATATCAGATAAATACATATGTTCAAGTGAATATGGTTACGATCAAATGATATAAGCGGACATATGAACCCTGACAACTGTGCCTTGTTAAAAACTTTCTCAATAAGGCGCGCTGTACTTGATAAAGTACACGCAAATGCGACAAAAATTTTCAATAAGCTATGGACTTCATAACTGTTTTGTGAGAAAATACCACTGATGGTTTGAATTAGAGAATTCGGAACCGCTTTTAAGAATTCATATTTTGAAAGGAGTTTCACAATGATTTACACTAAGGAAGTTGAAAACATGTGCCCTGTAGCAAAGGGTGCAAAGCATGAGCCAGCTCCTATCCCAGAAGAAGGAAAGTGGGTTTACTCAAAGGAAATCAAAGACATCTCTGGTTTTACACATGGTGTAGGCTGGTGTGCACCACAGCAGGGTGCCTGCAAGCTTTCACTTAACGTAAAAGAGGGTGTTATCGAGGAGGCTCTTGTCGAGACTATTGGATGTTCAGGTATGACACATTCAGCAGCTATGGCAGCTGAGATTCTTCAGGGTAAGACAATCCTTGAGGCTCTCAACACTGACCTTGTGTGCGATGCTATCAATACAGCAATGAGAGAGTTATTCCTTCAGATCGTATACGGACGTACACAGAGTGCATTCTCAGATGACGGACTTGCAGTTGGTGCCGGACTTGAGGATCTTGGAAAGGGTCTTCGTTCACAGGTTGGTACAATGTATGCAACAAAGGCTAAGGGTGTTCGTTACCTTGAGATGGCAGAGGGCTATGTAACAGGAATAGCACTTGATGCAGATGACGAAGTTATCGGATATCAGTTCGTTTCTCTTGGAAAGATGACTGACTTTATCAAGAAGGGTGATGACCCTAACACAGCTTGGGAGAAGGCTTCAGGTTCATACGGACGTGTTAAGCCAGAGCAGGGCGCTGTTAAGATCATCGATCCACGTAAAGAGTAGTCGGAAATAGAGGAAAGGAGAACGAGACAATGGCATTATTTGAATCATATGAAAGAAGAATAGACCAGATAAACGCTGTACTTAACAGCTATGGAATCAGCTCAATCGAAGAAGCTGAGAAGATCACAAAGGACGCTGGACTTGACGTTTACAATCAGGTAAAGGGTATTCAGCCAATTTGTTTTGAGAATGCTTGCTGGGCATATACAGTAGGTGCAGCAATCGCAATCAAGAAGGGATGCAGAAAGGCAGCAGACGCAGCAGCAGCTATCGGCGAGGGTCTTCAGGCATTCTGTATACCAGGTTCTGTTGCAGATCATCGTAAGGTTGGTCTTGGACATGGTAACCTTGGTAAGATGTTACTTGAGGAGGAGACAGAGTGCTTCTGTTTCTTAGCAGGTCATGAGTCATTTGCGGCAGCTGAGGGTGCTATCGGTATCGCTGAGAAGGCTAACAAGGTTCGTAAAAAACCTCTTAGAGTTATTCTTAACGGTCTTGGTAAGGATGCAGCTCAGATCATCTCAAGAATCAATGGATTTACATATGTTGAGACAAAGTATGACTACAAGAAGGCTGAGCTCAATGTAGTATACGAGAAGGCATATTCAGATGGTATTCGTGCAACAGTTAAGTGCTACGGCGCTGACGATGTTCAGGAAGGTGTTGCTATCATGCACAAGGAGAACGTTGGTGTATCTATCACAGGTAACTCAACAAACCCTACACGTTTCCAGCATCCAGTTGCAGGTACATACAAGAAGGAGTGTATCGAGCAGGGTAAGAAGTACTTCTCAGTAGCATCAGGCGGTGGTACAGGACGTACACTTCACCCAGATAACATGGCAGCAGGTCCTGCTTCATACGGTATGACAGATACTCTCGGACGTATGCACAGTGATGCACAGTTCGCTGGTTCATCATCAGTTCCTGCACACGTAGAGATGATGGGACTTATCGGAATGGGTAACAACCCTATGGTTGGTGCTACAGTTGCTGTAGCTGTTTCTGTTGAGGAAGCTGCTAACGCTGGTAAGTTCTAATATTTGGCTTAAAATAAGGCTTTTTAATGGTATGGTGTAGGAATAAAAAGTACAAAATAGTAGTCTATTCGTACAATATTCCTACACTGTTCCTACAACATTATTCGTACAGCAAAATCACATCCTATTTTATTTTTTCTATTTCGCTTTTCAACCACTCAGGTTCTCTTTGTGTGTATACACGCTCTGTTATATCATCTATCTTATGTCCTACAATGTACTTGATCGCGTATTGATCTACTTCAGCTTTTTTAGCCATAGTTACAAAATGTTTTCTTGGGTCATGCGCTCTGTGATCTGGATTAAGTTCTAACTGATCGCGAATCTTGTCAAAACGATGCCTATATTTATCATATGTTAATTTCCAAGAATACCTATGTGTTACGGTGTCTGTACAATTTAACAAATATTCGCTCCCCATATCTTTAGCTTGGTTATATCTTGCTACGACAAGTTCTTTTATTTTTGAATGAATTGGAACCGTTCTATTTTCACCAGCTTCAGTTTTCATGCCACCAATCATGTATTCATTTTCAAGATCTACATTTTCAAGTTTAATTAACCCTAATTCTTGAGGACGCCATCCTGAATAACATTGAATTATGACTATATCAATGTACGGCACCTTATACAAGTTGTCCCAGAGTTTATCCATTTCTTCCTGGGTAAATGGTATATGCCCCGAGGTTTGTTTTGTTTTTGCCTTTTGTACATCATCAGGAATATTGAAGGTTCTGGCATAATTTCTATCTGCAATCTCATATTCCAATGCATAATCAAACATCAGATTAAACATGGATTTAATTCGACTTTGGGTTTCGGGGGAGGCATGCCTTATCTGACCGCGATATTCATATATGCCATCGGTCATACATCCCTTAATATGTCTTGCACGTACATTTCGAGCTTTCATATTATAGATAGATGAACAATAATTCCAAGCGGCTTTTATTGTACGTTCACTCGATGGACTTTTTAATTCTTCAAAATACTGAGTGGACCATTTTTCATATAATTCAGCAACGGTAATATCATTATCCAGATCATACGGATTTTTATTATATTCCACCAAGGCAGCATAGGCTTTGTTATATGTTGGGTAATAGCCTAGTATTTTTGTCTTATATCTCATAGTTACAGTATCCCGTCCTACGGTAACCATTACTCTATATTTATTTCTAAGTCTTGAGTCACTCAATTCCGAGATCTGTCCAAAACCATTTGGCAGTTTCGGATGTTTCTTTTTTGAAGTTTTCCTAACAGGAGTACTGCTTGTTATGGGATATCCGCAATGTGGACAATTCATTGCTTTATCACTCACTTGTAGTTCGCATTCAGGACACTTTATAAGCATTTTTATTTCTCCTCTCTGAGTAAGATTGTGGGTGTTAGCATATACTAAGATGTACGATCTTACAATTAGTACAATTGCCGAAATTTAGGGTTCTATTTCGTATCCTAGATTAGAAAAATGGGGTATTTTATGATTCTTGACGGAGCAAAATTTTGTCCAGAATGTGGGGGAGAACTACGATATTACGATAAAATCAAGCGTATAGTACGGTTGCAGGGACATAAAAGCAGATATATAGACATAAAGCGCTACAAGTGTAGGGTTTGTGGCAAAGTGCACAGAAGTATTACCGAAGATATTTTCCCTTTCAAACAATATGAGGCGGAGATTATCAATGGAGTAGTCGAAGGACTGATCACGCCGGACACTTTAGGGTTTGAGGACTATCCAACAGAGACGACCATCAAGGAATGGAAGAAAGATTTTGGAAAAGACAAATAGCTGGAAAATTTTACCACTTGAGTCCGTTTAACAAACTGGTATTTGGTAGCCTAGAATTGTGGGTGAAAGGAGGTACTCAGATGGATGGTACAGAAGAAAAGATAATTGAATTCACAGCTGGATCGGTCCCGGTAGCTGTGGCAGCCAAAGTATATCATAAAGATGCTACTTGGGTTCGTGCTGGGATTATCAAAGGGTGGCTACCAATAGGGATAGCGACTCGAGATGGAAAAGTTGTAACAGAACTGGATGATCTAAGGATAAGTCATGGACGTATCAACTTCTATATTTCTCCAAAGAAATTGTATGAAGAGACGGGATATGTTTGGAAGGGGGAACGAAAGATATGAGTACAACAATAAGAGCTAACATTTCACAAAATAGTAAGTATTGGATTGAGAAGCACAGATATTATGAACTCAAGCATTTTTGTTTGCAGTATCCAATATGGCACAGTGCTTATATTTCATTAGATGGATTGAGTCAAAGACCAGATGCGCTTGCAAGTATAGGTAGAACATATATGCATGGTGATCCGACAGCGAAGTGCGCTGAGGCAAAAGCGTTTTTCTCAGAACGTATGGATCTTGTAAGAGATGCGGCTGAGCAGGCGGATGACGAACTTGCCGATTATATTTTGTATGGCGTGACAGAGGGGGTGCCGTACAATACGTTGGTTACCCGTATGAGCATCCCTTGTTCAAAAGATACGTATTACGATAGATACAGAAAGTTCTTCTGGATATTAAATAAGACGCGAAAATAACAACTCCTATAATGAAACCATTAGGTTCGATAAAAACGAAGGAGGATTAGTTATGAAAGTAAAAACTAACGTGTCAACTATTTTGGTATCAGAGGAGAATAGGTATGTAAGTCTTGGGTTAAATATACCAGACATTGAAGAAATTCAAATTTTTGATGTGAACTTTATAAAGAACACACATAATTGGGGGATAACGGTTGTTGACCCAGATGGGAAAACAACTACAAAGCTCACAAAAATATGTAAAAGTTCTTTAGAGGTTGAGATCTTTTTTGACGAGTATGATTTTGAAATGCTTGTGTATTATGACAACGATAGTCATACATATGAAATACTTTTTTAGTACTAGGTATTAGTTGGAAAGCGGGAGTTGCTAAGGATTTTTACAGCAACTCCTTTGTTTTTTCTGTTGTCAAGTCTTGTTTTATATTTATTCGGTATTATAATTGCCTTACATATTGAATGGAAGGGGTGATTATAATGGATAGAACTATGGTAGTAGAATACTTTGACGGTGAGAAGAAAGTTAGAAAAATTATAGTTTTAAAGTAGTTTCGCGAAAATAACAACTCCTATAATGAAACAATAAACTTTCATTTAAGGAGGAAACTATTATGGACGAGAATAATTATATCAAGTTAAAATGCGAAGTAAGCGAGTTGGAGACTAAGGTTAAAGCTCAGGACGAATTAATCGAGTTACTTACAGACACATTGGTAGAATTACAGGGAACGGTAGCAGGACTTGAAGAGAAGATTTATAGTAAGTAGAAAAGACGAGGATTCCACATGGGGTCCTCTTTTTTTTCGCGAAAAATACACCTCATATAATGAAAAGTTAGCTCAATTGGTAGAGCAACAGAGGTTTATCCACTGTAGGTTGTAAGTTCGATTCTTACACTTTTCTTTTTCCGTACGCAGGTGACGGGAAAACAAGCTATATTTATATAACCCAAGGAAGGAGGAAGTATTATGTGGTGGTTGGACTGTGTGGCAATAGTCTTTGGAACTATTGTAGTAACTTGTATTGTAGATTATATACGCGACAGGAAGAGTGTATATGGGCGTTTTTCAATGGAACAGACAGACCCAGAGAATGAACCAGAACAATATTCAGTACATGTTATGATCCCAACAAATAAACTTTTATTGGACAAGAAACGTATCATTTTGCTCAGAGACGATTCGCGCAAATAACAGGTCCTATTATGGTAATGTAGGAAAATTATATTTTTAAGGAGGATTTTACTATGCAGGAAGTTAAGGAGAAGTTAAAAGGTGAGATTCTGGAAGAGATTGATGCTTTGAATGATATCGACATGGATTCAGAAGACTACAATCCAGCAGTTCAAGGAATTGGAGAGCTTACCGACAAATACATTGAGCTTGAGAAGATTGAGGCTGATAGAGCTAAGAGTGAAGCTGAGCTTGCGCTTAGAGCTGAATCAGATAAATCTGAAAAGCACAGTAGATGGATCGGACATGCTCTGACAGGACTTGGAATACTGGCTAATGCTGGTCTTTTGATCTGGGGGGTCATAACAAATGTCAAGTTTGAAACTGAAGGAAATATCGCTTCAACCGAATCTGGAAAGCAGGCGTGGAGAGAAATTACAAGTTTTAAAAGAAAGTAATTAGGACAGAACCAAAATGAGAGAGGGCTCTTAGCAAGGGCTCTTTCTTTTTATTTTAGGAGGAAAACATGAGATATCACTATGAAAAGCCAAGACACTATACATCTATGTATGGGGTTATATATGCTTGTGATCATCCGGTATATGATCGATGTACTTTATATTTGATAGAGAATCTGGGATTGGCGGTCATCCAGCAAAGATACGACCCTGATACAAAGCGAACTTGGTGGGGTGAGATAGATCCCTGGTTGGTAGATAGCATATATCTTGCAGAAGGGTTTAAGCAATTTTTTGATGACCGTGCCGGATTGCGTAGTGATGGACATTATCCCACAGTGACGGTAAGGCAAATAATGCATGCATTACGGATGAAGCCATTACCAAGAGCAAGATGGGAGACTTGTTTTGACAGGAGGGATATTTGAAATGGAAACAGAAAATCTTATAGATATACTGCTCGATATGAAGAAAAAATTGCATTTAACATATCAACAACTAGCGGATATCTGGCAAGTAAATTTATCTACTGCGAAAAGTAAGTTGCGGGGCGATTCAAGAGTAACTATTCGAGACATGGCTATATTGACTGATTATTTTGGGTATGAATCATATATCGGCATTGCACCCTGTGGCAGGGTATGCATTCATATAACTACCAAGACAATGACATACTATAAACGTTTTTATATGAATCTTACTTAATTCGCGAAAAATGCATTCCCCTTTATGAACATATATTTTAAGGAGGAATGACAGATGAGGACTTTAGCAAAGGAACGAAAACTGACATTGTGGGAGCGTATAGTTATGAACTTACAGCGGACATGGCGTAATAAGATATTTGCATTGTGCATGTTACTAGTAGGTCTTATAGCAATATTAGCTACTGGAGATGGAACAGGTTCAGTATTCTTGACAGCTATAGCAATACCGATGTTTTTCGCTAGAGAAGATGTATGGCGGAATAATTAAGACAAAGGTGGGATGTCTATGGAATCATAGATTTCTCACTTTTATTTTTGGATTCGCGAGTTTTACGGCCTCTATAATGAAGGAGGTGACAATTATGTTTTTAATATTACTGTTACTAATGATTGCATTGATTTTAATAGCAGTTACAGTGATTGCCGTCAGTGTAGGCGGTAGTGTATTCATATTGGTATTCAGCGATGTGATCGTATGTATAGGATTTATTATCTGGTTAATTGTCAAATTGATAAACAGACGAAGATAATTATAGAGGACTCAGTGCTTAATGCATTGGGTCTTTTATTTTTATAAATACATTTTTAAAGGAGGAATTTATATGAAAGGATTAGTACCATGTGCAAAGATATTTGTACAAAAACATTCGCCCACGATACTTACGGTATTAGGCACAGTGGGTGTTATTGCTACGGGTATATTTGCAGCGAAAGAAACACCCAAAGCAATGAGAAAACTGAAGAAAGAAGAACTTCGGAAAGGCGAGCCACTCACAACTAAGGAAAAAATAGTTATTGCAACACCAGTTTATGTCCCAACAGGTGTTATTGCAGTGTCAACTATTGCTTGTATCATTGGTTCAAATGTCATTAACCATCAGAGACAGGCACAGCTTATGGCGGCATACACAATGGTAAGGGAAACCTTAGCTCAGTATCGCGGAGAAGTTGTAAAGAGATATGGTGAAGATGTTGACAAGGAGATAATGAGTGATATTTCGAGAAAATATTACGATTATCACCAAATCAATAACACAACACCCGACAAGATATTTCATTTTTGTGAGCCTATTACCGGACGGTACTTTGATATGTATGAACGAGAACTTATGGATGCCGAATACCATATAAATCGAAATTATGTATTACGCGGGTACGTAACATTCAACGAATGGCTAGAGTTTCTAGGACTTCCGTCAGTCCCGAATGGGAATGACATCGGTTGGAGTATCGACAGTGGCATGTATTGGATTGATATGGCGCATACAAAAACAAAAGAGAAAAAAGATGGCGAGCCTGTATATATGTTGAATTATTTATGCGGACCAGATGAAGATGCAATGGAAGAATGGCGAGATGCTTCATACGTGTCAGAACCGTATGAGGATATGCTACCGTCATTTGCTGAGAAATAAAGGAGGATTATATTGATGAATAATAAGTGGTTAAAAATATTAGGAATGGTCGTACCAGTGCTGAGTTTTGGTATATCCATGTTATCAGATCATGTGCAGGAGAAGCAGACTGAAGAGATGGTTGAGACTAAGGTAAACGAAGCCATGAATAGAATCGAGAAGGAGAATTGCGATGAATAAATTCACAAGAACTATGAATAAAATTGCCAATAAAGCTGGGAAAAATAGCCCTGCAATACTGGTAGGTTTGGGTATTACATCAGCAGCAGGTGCAATTATATTTGCTATCAAAGGTACAATAGCTGCAAATAAGAAAGTTGAAGAGGTAAAAGAGGCTAAGATAAACGAGCTCATGGAGGAAGAGGTCGAAGATATCCCTGTTGAAGTGGAGCTCACAAAGAAAGAAATCGTACAGGCAACGTGGAAGTGCTACATTCCAACAGCTATATCGTTCACCACATCAGTGGTGTGCATTATATGTGCCAACAATGTGAATGCTAAGCGGAATGCAGCTATAGCTACAGCATACTCTATGTCTGAAGCAGCATTACATGAGTATAAGAACAAGGTGATCGAGACTATTGGCGAGGAAAAAGAAAAAGAGATAGCAAAGGCAGTTGTTAAAGATAAAATCGAGAAAGCACCAGCGCCAAATACACAGGTTATCGTAGCTGGGGACGGAGAGCAGCTTTGTCTGGATTATATATCTCAAAGATATTTCAAATCTGACAGAGAAACACTTCGTGCAGCGGTAAATGATCTGAACGAGATACTGAATAGTTGTGACTATGTATCTTTGAATGACTTCTACGATAAGATTGGGCTGGAAAGGACATCAATTGGTGATGAGATTGGCTGGAATGTAAGTAGAGACGGGCTCATTCAGCTGGACATCACTGGCGATATTGCGAAGGACGGTCGTCCGTGTCTTGGAATAGGCTATCGTGTAGCCCCGAGGTACGAATATTCTATGTATCACTGATGCAAATTCGCGAAAATTACAAGTCATATTATGAGACTATAAGTCAAATAAATTATATTTTAGGAGGATAAAACTATGGAGAACAACGAAGAAATCATGAACACAGAGATGGAGAATGAGGTAAACGAGGTTAGTGAGTCAAACTATGATAACACTGATTCAACAGAAGGCGGATCTACAGCTGGAGGAATCATTATTGGACTTGGAATAGCAGCAGTCGGCGGATTAGTCGCATTTGCTATATCTAAGAAAGATAAGATACTTCAGAAGAGGATCGAGAATCTGGAGAAGAAGGGTTACAAGGTTGAGAAACTGCCTAAGCCAGAAGATGAAATCGATGAGGACGAAGATACAGTTGCCGACATGAAGAAGGCTAAGTAGAGTTATTTACGACATAGTCAAAGCAAGGAGGATGCCTTATTACAAGGTGTTCTCCTTTTTGTTTTGCATATTTTTTAGGAGAACATGCCTATGGCAAGATATTTATATAAAGGTCCGGTGATGGAGTTTGACAGGTGCATAGTCAACAACTGGACAGGGCAGACCGAGGCTCCATCAGAGGCAAAAGCTAAGAGTAATCTTAGTTATCAGTTTAAAAAATACAATAACCGAACAGCAAATGCAAAGATAACATTGCCTGGTAAGCTGTTGAAGGTTGGTTAGGAGGAGGCTATGGCTGAAGTAAAATTACCAAGTAATTCCCATAGAGCCAAGATCGAAGCTGAGAAAAAAGCAGAAGAATCAGGCAAGAAGGAAGTACAGAAGGTTGTTTCCGGAAAGGTCGTGCGAAAGGAGAACAAGGGTCGAAAATTCACAGATGCAATCATCAGTGATGATGTGAAGCATGTAAAGTCGTATGTTGTTTTTGAGGTTCTTATCCCGGCATTTAAGAAAGCCATATCAGATATTGTTACCAATGGTATCGATATGATTCTGTATGGCGAGACCGGGCATACGAAGAAATCAGGTAGCTTGCGATCGGATTATGTGTCATATAGATCATATAGCGATTCGTCAAGAGAACGCAGATACGTAGATAGTCGATCAGATAGTGACTATGACGACTTGATATTTGAGCATCGTGGATCGGCAGAAGACGTACTGGCGCACATGGAAGACATTCTGGATGAGTACCATCAGGTATCAATAGGCGATATGTATGATCTGGCAGGTGTCACATGCGATTATACATACAACGATTATGGATGGACAAGCCTCAGAGACGCAGAGGTGGTCCGCATAAGAGACGGATATTACATAAAGTTGCCTAGAGCAAAGGCACTCAGGAGGTAGAACATGAATAAGAATGATGTTTTAGATAAGGCAAAAACCATTATAAATGGCGAACGACAGGGTACGTATGGCAATGCAGAGGATAACTTTGCAAGTATAGCTGCATTTTGGAGCACATATCTTAATACCCCAATCGACAGTACAGATGTTGCCAATATGATGATCCTTATGAAAGTAGCCAGAAACTCAAGTGGCGTATATAAGGACGATAACTATATTGATATTTGCGGTTATGCAGCACTCGGCGGTGAGATTGCTGCTAACAAGGAACTTTTTTCTCGTGAAAAGAGTAAGAAAGTATACGATGACGCCGTTGATGCACTGAGACACGGCGGTATGCTTTGTAGAGATGTATTAAAGGAGGACGATACAAATGAAGAGTAAATTTTTCTCAAAGATGGCAGTAGCAGCCAATAAAGCTATATTCAAAACCAGACAGCACAGCCCAGAGATATGTATGATTGTGGGAGTAGTAGGTACAGTAGGTAGTGCAATATGGGCATGCGTGGCTACAAGAAAACTTGACAACGTTATGGAGGATTCCCATAAAAAGCTCGATTCTGTTCATGAAGATATCAAGGCTATCGAAGACGGCGAAGAGTCAGAGTACACGATGAAGGACTGTAAGAAGAGCCTTACAACTATCTATATGCAGGCTGGTTGGGAGCTTACAAAGCTCTATGGACCATCCATATTACTTGGTGCCTTATCCATCGGTAGCATAGTTACATCTAACAGGATTCTCAGACAGAGAAATGCAGCTCTTGCTACGGCTTACATGACGGTAAATAAGTCATTCAAGGAGTATAGAAACCGGGTTGTTGAGAAGTTTGGAAAAGACGTAGATCAGGAACTCAGATACAATATGCAGCACAATACCATGGAGACTGTGGTGCAGAATGAAGATGGTACTCAGACAGTTGTTACCGAGGAATATGATGTTGTAGATCCAAATACACTATCAGCATATACAAGAATATTTGACTGTGGCAATACTGGCTGGAATGATGACCCAGAGCAGACGTTATGGTTCCTCAGACAGCAGCAGAACTGGGCGAACGAAAAGCTCAAAGCACAGGGATATTTATATCTGAATGATGTATTCAGCATGCTTGGTTTCCAGGGAACTAAGATTGGCCATGAGGTTGGCTGGATTTATGATGAGAAGAATCCAATCGGTGACAATTTTGTGGATTTTGGCATATTTGATGTCAACAATGCTGCTAAACGTAGATTCGTTAATGGATATGAGAAGGCGGTATTGTTGGATTTCAATGTAGACGGACCAATTACCGATTACGTATGCGCTTGAAGAGGACTGGACTCTTATGGGTCAGGTGATTGGTACAGAGATATATTTGATTACCCTCAGTTGTTTATAGGACGCTGAGGGTTATTTTCATGTAGGAGGAACACATATGAACAATAAAATATTGATATTTTCATTAGGAGTTGCGGTAGGTGCTGTGGCTTCTTGGTTTATAGCAAGAGAAAAGTACAGAAAGATAGCAGATGACGAGATTGCATCTGTGAAGGAAGTATTTCAGCGTAAAAAAAAAGAGGAAGTTGAGTTAGCTGAGGAGAACGTAACATACTGTGGTCTTGTGGATACATACGATACCGAGTCAGCAGATGACGATTTGGCGGAAGATAAAGACGACAGTATGCTTCCATACATCATCGAACCTGAAGAGTATGGTAATAAGGCAGAGAACGAGTGCACAGTACTCATGTGGTATGGCGATGATATTCTGACTGATACATATGGAGTGAATGTAGACGACATCGCCAACACAGTCGGCAGAGAATTCATAGATCATTTCGGTGAGAATCCAGAGGAGCCAGATGTAGTGTATGTAAGAAATGATCGCCTTGAGATGGATTATCAGATACTTCAGTGCAACTCTGGAGAGGAGGACTAATGTATTTAGATGATAAGTTTCGAGAAGATTATTTCAAATGGCTATGTAATATAGTCTGTGGAAAGCGGTTTGGTAGAGAAGTCTCTTACAATAAGCTGCTTTCTTTTTTATATTCTAAGGAATTCTATGCAGTAATGGCAAGAGACGAAAATAGAGCAAGTGATGGTATAGATCTTCGCAAGGAATTCATGTTTGCTAATGGTTATGATACGTCTATGTCAGACTTGGTATCTGAGCCATGTAATATCTTAGAAATGATGGTTGCACTTTCATTAAGATGTGAGCGGACGATCATGGATAATCCACAGATAGGAAATCGTACAGGCCAGTGGTTCTGGCAGATGATATCCAGTCTTGGATTACAGGGAATGCATGATAGATGTTTTGATGTTCGACTCGTACATGAGATAACAGATACATTTCTCGACAGAAAATATGACCGAGATGGCAAGGGAGGATTATTCACAATTCCAAATTGCCGAGAAGATCTCAGACGTGAGGAAATATGGATACAGATGTGTTGGTTTCTTGATAGTATATCGTGAATCAAATAATGAAAAGAGAGGGTGGTGAGTATGTTAGATTTTATGACTATCGCAACCAGATCGCCCAAACGTGGCGAGGTTGAGATATATCCTAAATTCATCATCAAGAAGAGTAAGGATCTCATGATTCGCGGTCAGGATTTCTACGCTATATGGGACGAAGAACGTAAACTTTGGTCGACTGATGAAGAAGATGTTGTCCGTCTCATAGATCAGGAAATAAAAACATATTATGAGGAGAATAGAGACAGATTTACAGATTTAGCAAAACCTATGTATATGTGGGATGCCGATACTGGGATGATTGATAAGTTTCATAAATATTGTCAGAAACAGTCCAGAGATTCGTTCCATATGTTGGATGAAAAACTTATATTTTCAAATGATGCCGCCAGAAAAGAGGATTATGCAAGTAAACGACTGCCGTATCCTCTTGAGGCGGGCGACTATTCATCATGGGATAAGCTATTATCTACTTTATATTCTGAGGAGGAGCGTCGCAAGATTGAATGGGCTATCGGTTCGATCATAACTGGCGATAGCAAGACTATTCAGAAGTTTGTAGTGTTGTATGGTGCTGCCGGAACAGGTAAATCAACAGTTTTGAATATTATTCAGATGTTATTTGATGGATATTATTCAGTATTTGATTCAAAGGCATTGGGTTCTGCTACGAATGTATTTGCTCTGGAGGCATTCAGATCGAATCCGCTTGTAGCAATAGAGCATGACGGCGATTTATCCAGGATTGAGGATAACACGAAGATAAACAGTTTGGTGTCACATGAGCAGATGACGGTAAACGAGAAGTTCAAAAGTACATATACAAACAGTTTTAAGTGTTTTCTTATCATGGGTACAAACAAACCAGTAAGGATCACCGATGGTAAATCGGGTTTGTTAAGACGTCTGATAGATGTATCTCCATCAGGGGATAAGCTCAGCCAAAAAGAATACAAAGAGGCGATGGCAAAAGTTAAGTTTGAGCTTGGGGCTATTGCCTGGCATTGCAAGGAAGTATATTTGGAAAATCCAGGAAGATATGACGACTATGTGCCAGTTGCGATGCTGGGAGCGTCAAATGATTTCTACAACTTTATATTGAGTGCATACCATGTATTTAAGAAGCATGACAGTACAACACTCAAAGAGGCGTGGGAAATGTACAAGCTATATTGTGACGATGCAAAGGTTCCTTATCCATATTCTCAGAGAAGTTTCAAAGAGGAACTCAAGAACTATTTTAGGGAGTATTCAGATCGTATAGCACTTGACGATGGTGCGAGAGTAAGGAGTTACTACACTGGATTCAGGACTGATATTTTTGAGCGTGAAGAACCTACAGAGAAGACAGAAGTTGCTGAAACGAGTATTCCTGCATGGTTGAGGTTTAAAGAACAACATAGTTTACTTGACGATGAACTCGCAGATTGTCCGGCGCAATATGCATCAAGTAACGAAACTCCGACGATATCGTGGGATAAGTGCAAAACTAAACTGAAAGAGCTCGATACTCATAAACTGCATTACGTGAAAGTCCAAGATGTCAAAACAAATCTGATAGGGGTAGACTTCGATATAAAAGGAGATGATGGTAAAAAATCATTCGAGAGAAATCTTGAAGCGGCAAGTAAGTGGCCTGCTACATATGCGGAACTTAGTAAGAGTGGAGCTGGCATACATCTTCATTATATTTATGATGGGGACGTTTCGATGCTTAGTCGTATTTATGATGAAGATATTGAAATAAAGGTATTCACGGGTAATAGTTCATTAAGGCGTATGCTTACCAAGTGCAATGATATTCCTATAACGACTATTAACTCTGGATTGCCTTTGAAGGAGGAGAAAAATACGATAGGAAAAGATAAAATAAAGAGCGAGCGAGGGCTTAGGCAGCTGATAAAAAGGAATCTTAACAAAGAGATACATCCAGCTACTAAGCCCAGTATTTGTTTTATACGACAAATATTAGATGATGCTTATAATCAAGGTCTGCATTATGACGTAAGTGATATGTTCGATGCTGTGTTAGCATTTGCCATGTCAAGTACAAATAATGCAGACTTTTGTATTAAGCAGGTAAAAGAAATGAAGTTCAAGTCAGATGAGCCTTCTGAAAATGCTGAGGACATAGAAAAGCCTATAGCATTTTACGATATAGAGATATTTCCGAACTTGTGCTTAGTGAACTGGAAGATTGCTGGCGAAGGGAATTCGATGGTTCGTATGATCAATCCAAAGCCCATAGATATCGAAAAGTTGATAACTGGGTATAGGTTGATCGGATTTAACTGTAGACGATATGATAATCATATTCTTTTTGCGATTATGATGGGGTATGACAACGAGCAGCTCTACAGATTATCACAGAGGATAATAAATCATGATAATAACGCATTCTTTGGCGAGGCGTATAACATATCATACACTGATATTTATGATTTCGCATCTTCTACTAATAAAAAGAGTTTGAAGAAGCTCGAGATAGAGATGTCAAAGGTTGCTCATGATCCAAAATCTAAGATAAGTGATGAACTCAGAAAGTTATTACTGAGAATCAAACACCAGGAGCTTGGATTGGAGTGGGATAAGCCTGTACCAAAGGAACTATGGGTGAAAGTTGCTGAGTATTGTGATAACGATGTTATATCCACAGAGGCAGCATTCTATTATCTGAAGGCGGACTGGACTGCAAGGCAGATTCTGGCAGATTTGGCTGAGATGACTGCTAACGATACAACAAATACTCTGACTACAAGAATTATATTTGGCAAAAATAGAAAACCTCAGAGCGAATTCATGTATAGGGATTTGTCGCAGCCAGTGAAAGAGCTTCCGCCAGATGTGCTGTTATTTCTGAAAGATACATGTCCAGAGATGATGGCAGCACCACATAATCCACCGCATGCAGAAGTGCCGTTCAAAGAGGATAGCTTACTTCCATATTTCCCAGGCTATACGCATGAATTTGGCAAGTCAATGTACAGAGGTGAAGATCCGAAGGAAGGTGGCTTTGCTCAGGGGTTTCCCGGCATGTATGGCAATGTAGCATTGCTTGATGTTAATTCTATGCATCCACATACAATAATCGCAGAGTGTCTGTTTGGTGTCAGATATACCAGAGCATTCCGAGATATTGTGGAAGGACGTGTTAGCATTAAGCATAAGGCATGGGATGAGGTTGATCGAATGATGGATGGTAAACTCAGACCATACATTGAGAAGGTTAAGAACGGTGAATTGAGTCATAAGGACTTGGCAAATGCACTCAAGACAGCTATTAATTCAGTTTATGGCTTGACAGCCGCAGGTTTCGACAATCCGTTCAGAGATAATAGAAATGTCGATAATATAGTGGCAAAGCGTGGAGCACTGTTCATGATAGATCTCAAGCATGCAGTTATGGAGCGTGGATTCAAGGTTGCTCATATCAAGACAGACTCGATCAAGATACCAGATGTCACTCCAGAGATTATCAAGTTTGTTATGGACTTTGGTAAGAGGTATGGGTACACATTCGAGCATGAGGCTACATATGAAAAGATGTGCCTTGTTAATGACGCGGTATATATTGCAAAATACAAGTCACCAGAAGATTGTCAGAGGATGTATGGCTATGTGCCAGGTGATAATGCTGAGCATGGCGGAGAGTGGACAGCTACAGGCAAGCAGTTTGCGGTTCCTTATGTGTTCAAGACTTTATTCAGCCATGAACCAATAGTCTTTGATGATATGTGCGAGACATTTTCAGTATCCAAGGGTGCTTTATATTTGGATATCAATGAGAAACTCCCAGATGTAAGTGAACTCGAGAAACAGCTTGATAAGTTGGAGAGTGATTACAAGAAAGGTAAGATATCAGATACAATGTTTGAACCGGAAGCTAAGAGACTTGTCGAGGATATTGAGCCGGGTCATAACCTACAGTTTGTAGGAAGAGTTGGTCAGTTTACACCTATACTACCTGGTGAAAATGGTGGTGTATTATATCGTGTCGATAACGGTAAGAACTATGCAGCATCAGGATCAACTGGGTATAGATGGCTTGAGTCTGAGATGGTGAGACAGCTTGGTAAGGATGGTACTATAGACAAGTCATTCTACAGAAAACAGGTAGATGCAGCAATAGCAGAAATATCTAAGTATGGTGATTTCGAGCAGTTTGCTTCGGATGATCCATATGTATGTACTGATCCGCCTATGGATTTTATGTATATTCCACCGGGAGTAACTGGTGATATGCCGTTCAAACAGAGTATCGCGTAGATTACAGCCTCTATAATGAGGAGGTGATTTTATGATATTACATTTATTACAGTGGTATTTACTGATTGGATGTGTGGTAGCAGGAATATTGATTATATGCATAATAATAGCATCAACACAAACGGATTTTGATGAAGATGGGTTTGGGATGGTTGAGACTATATTGTTGTTTATACTGTGGCCATATTTTCTTATCGTAGGGATATCATCGTTTATTCGTGGTGTCAAAAAAGGCATGAAATAACAATTGGAGAGCCTAAGTTCTCTTAGACTCTCTTTATTTTTTACAAAAAGGAGAATAAAACAATGGAACTTAAAGTAGCAGAAAATGGAATGTTAATGGTGGATGATGGACACATCATATTTAAGAATTTTGCTGGAAAAATGACAGCGTATAATGCTGAGGGCAACAGAAACTTTGCTCTGGGCATACCTACCAGAGAGATGGCCGATGCGTTGGCTAGAGATGGGTGGAATGTAAAGATCAAAGATGGGGTAAATCCGGGGGACGAACCAAGAATGCACCTGCCTGTGAAGATAAAGTTTGGACGTTCTGGTCCCAACATATATCTGACCAGTGGGAAGAATAGAAGACAGCTCTCAGAAGACGAGGTTGAGATTCTGGACAGGATCAGCATTGCAAGGGTCGATCTTGATATTCGACCATATGATTGGGTAACTCAGGAAGGTACTAAGAACGAGAAACGTGGTAGAGCTGCATATTTACAGAACATGTATGTGGAGCAGAACATTGATCGGTTTGCTCAGCGTTTTGCAGAGGAAGAGGTACCTGACGATGAGGAAGAACTGCCATTCAAATAAAACATTAGGATAGAATTACGGGAGACTTAGCGTAGCGATATGCTAGGTCTCTTTTATATTTTAAGGAGGAGATTTTTATGAATATTGTTGTAGTGACAAAATATGAGAGTGATATAAGTAATTTTGTTCGTGATGCATCAGATTGGGTGATGAAAAATCCAGTTGATAAAACGCTATATAGATATAGTGGTGTTGGAGCGAACCGTAATGTGCGCATTGGGCCATATAATATAATGTTTGAACGTAGACCTGAGGTCCTATTAGGACTTAGGATCGATATTGTCTATTATTACGGCATTTCGATTGAAGCCTCTATGGTTAGTAGAATCGAAAGTCGAATGACCCCAGGTGGAAAAATCTTTATAGATTTGCATTGTTTTATGGTAGAGGTGTTTCGGAGAGCAGAAAATGAAGTAGACCTTGCTAAAAGGCGGTTACTCAATAGCATATACGGAATAAAAGCTGTGAATTACCCAGAGGATTTAATAGCAAATTTAAAAGAAACTATGAAAAAGGCAAACCGTCCATGGGAATTATCTGATTATAACAAGGCAAACGGAATAGAAATAGACTGCCTGAACAGCGGGATACTCAGACAGTTTTGCTTACCTACAGAATTATGTAAACCAAATGTCGTTGCATGTATAAAGGAGGAAACAACTATGAATTGTGATATTAGATCAAATATAAAGGATGTTATATTCAACTATCCGGCAACAATCATCCTCTGGAAGGACGGAACAAAGACAATTGTCAAAGCTGGAAAAAATGACAAATATGATCCAGAGAAGGGTTTTGCCATGGCCATTGCTAAGAAGATGTTCGGCAATGAGGGTAACTACTATGAGGTATTCAAGGAGTATATACCAATACCTTATTACATACCGGAGAAGAATGACATAATAGTAAAGGACCTTGATGTTGCCGAGGAGGTGAACAAAATAATAGAAGATATAATATTTAAGTGGAGATTAAAACACAAAGAGTGGCCAGGACTTACAAGACGAAAATGGAAAGAGCTGATCAACAAGGTTGCTAAACGTGTTGAAGAGAGGAGAAAAAGAGAGAAAGCTAAGGCAGATCATAAGAAGAAAAAAGAAGGTATAAGATCAGGTAAATGTTATTGGGATATAGACTTGAGTGAATGTATGACCCCACCAGAAGAGGGTGTAAACAGCTCAGGTAAGGAGGAGTGACATGAATACTAATAAGGTAGGTACTCTTACTTTTGATAAGAGGCAGTTAGATGTATATTCGTCGTTGGACGAGCCTTTGTTCAGTGCTAGAGATGTAGCAGATATGGTTGGTTATAGCGCGGGAAATACTTGGAATATGCTCGGTATGGTGGAGACAGATGAAAAGCTGATACTACCAATGGTAGTTGCAGGGCAGAGTAGATCGGTCAGCTTTGTTACTGAGTCTGGGTTATATAACATATTAGCCCAGAGCAGAAAGCCTCTTGCACGTAAGTGGAGACGACTTATAAGTGACGAACTTATCAATCTCAGAAAACAGAGAAATTACAATGTGCTGGAGCAGTTCCAGGAATGGGATCATAAGCTGGACGATATATATTTTGATGAAGAAACGGGGATGATGATGCAGTCGGTTACTCTTCCAGGAGGAGACGTAGATCAGATTCCATATAGAGGGGAGGCACTTGCTTTATGATGTCTGGAATCAATCTTGATACGGCTGTCACAGGCGTATTTGTTGGTATGGCTGAGACAAAATTGATAGCTGCGTGTGAGTTTACATATAAAGATGGAGCCGTGGCAAACGATGCGCCTAAAGGTGAACCTTTATATTTAGGTTTTACAAGCTTTGCAGAGATGGATACATTTATAGAAGCTTTACAGAAGATGAAAAACAAGCTTGCTCCAGGAGGTGATGAGGATGAGTAAAGAGTACGACAAGTATATTAAAGAGCATAAGGATGCAGTTATGAAAGCTTATACGTGGCTTTTGGATAATTACGATGACGTGCTCAAAATAAGCAAGTATCCCAACTTGAAAGCAAATCTGCTTAATCATGATACATCAAAGTATTCGGATGAGGAATATGATGCCTATGACAAGTACTTCTATGGTGGGAATAGATCTTATGCAGTAGTTGAAGAGTTTAGGCGTGCATGGCTTCATCATATTCACGTCAATCCACATCATTGGCAGTATTGGGTTCTTATAAACGATGATCCAACTGAAGGCATAGTAGCGCTTGACATGCCTGACGAATATATCATCGAGATGATTTGCGACTGGTGGTCATTTTCATGGCGGTCTGGTGATTTGGCTGGGGTATTTAAGTGGTATGATGACCACAAAAAATATATGCAGTTAAGTGAGCGGACAAGGAGTAGTGTTGAGCTCATTCTAAGCATGATAGAGTATAAGCTTGATTAAAGAGGTGACACAGTGGACGGTGACTAAAGACAAAGAATTTCTGCGTCCTCATCAGCAGATAGCCCTCGCTAAGATGCACAATGGTTGCATATTATGTGGAGGCACTGGTTCTGGTAAGAGTAGGACTGGATTATATTACTTTTTTCAGCAGAGTGGTGGTCGGATTGATAAATCCGGCTATCATCCTGTGAAAAAGAGACCGAAAGATTTATATATTATAACCACTGCAAGAAAACGCGATACTCATGAATGGGAAGATGAAATGGCTCCGTTTATGATGTCAACCAACCCAAAACTAAATAAAACCAACGGCAACAAAATAATTGTAGATAGTTGGAATAATGTAAAGAAGTACTCTGATATTCAGGGTGCTTTTTTTATATTTGATGAGCAGCGAGTGGTGGGTTACGGGACTTGGGTAAAAGCCTTCCTGAAGATAACAAAGTCGAATGAATGGATATTACTGTCCGCCACACCCGGCGATACATGGATGGATTATTTGCCTGTATTTTTGGCTAATGGCTTTTATAGAAATAAGACTGAGTTTATCCATGAGCATGTTATATATTCAAGGTTTTCCAAGTTTCCAAAGATTGATAGATATGTTAATATTGGTAGGCTTATACGACTCAGAGAGAGACTGCTGGTAGATATGCCATTTGACCGATCTACAGTGCAGCATCATGAAGATGTCTTCGCTGAGTATGACATGAAACTGTATAAGTCATTATTCAAAGATAGATGGAATATATATGAGAACAAACCAATAGAGAATGCGTCGGAGTTATGTTATTTGCTGAGAAAAGTAGTAAATAGCGATGAAACACGACAGACTAAGGTGTTGGAGCTGTATGAAAAACACCCTAAATGCATTATATTCTATAACTTTGATTATGAGCTGGAGATACTAAAGAGTATATTTGATGTGTATAGGGATGATGATAGGTTTGAACTTGCTGAGTGGAATGGACATGCTCATCAGGAAATACCGCATACAGAGCGATGGGTATATTTGGTTCAGTATACAGCTGGGTGTGAGGGATGGAATTGTGTTGACACCGATACGATTATATTTTACTCACAGAACTACTCATATAAAGTTATGGAGCAGGCGGCAGGGCGAATCGATAGACTGAATACCAAGTTTGTCGATTTATATTACTATCATCTGAAGAGTAGAGCCAGTATTGATATCGCAATCAGCAAAGCTATCAATAATAAGAAGAAATTCAATGAAAGCAGATGGTTACATATATAGGAGGATATATGGATGAATTAGACAAGTCGTCGGGGATGTTTTTCTCAGTAAAAAACTGGTCCGATTGTAAGGATGTACTTGAAAGGGAGTTATCACGTTTTGTGTTTGGAAATATCAAATGTGAGCTTTTTGATGACTTTTTAAAAATAACCATAACGTATGGCACTACAGAGTATTACAAATATTACGACGTAGATACTATCGAGTATATGCATTTGGATTATTTAATTAACATAATACTCAGACTTTATAGGGATTATGTAATGCGTATATATTTTAAAAGAGAAGGACGAGTTTTATTAAATTCGCGTAAAGAACAGCCTCTATAGTGGAGGTGAAGTATATGACAGACTATGAATATATATATAGTATGGCAGTACAAAAGGCACTAAAACCGAGAATAATCGGAAGTATATTTTGTGTAATCAGGGATGACGTACTCAATATAATCATCGAAAACGATGGTAAAAAATTTGAGTATAGCATTGATGAAATAACAGAAAAGATACGTACGGGTTATCCGGTTGATAGCGTGGTTAAGTACTGCTATGACATGTATAAGGTATTTATATTAAGTAATTATTTCTATTAACAACAGAGAAGAGTCTTTGGAAACATTGACTCTTCTTTTATTTTTTACAAGGAGGTATGACCACAATATGTTTAATAAAAACTATAATACTTTAATATCTTCGATTTTTATGAAGGGATCAACCAGTGCAACAACTGGAATAGTGGATAAAAATAATAATGAAGCAGCATTGGATATAAGTGCTTTTAAGAGTCTTTCGACAGTATCAGATTCATCACAAATGTTAGCAAACCAGAATGGGGTGTTCCTGTTTACCGACCAGTTTGAGAAAGACATAGAGACGTATACTACACCAGAAGAGTTTACCGATTACACTGTTGTCAATACTACGTGTCCTGGTGTGGCATCATCTGAGGTATCGCTCATGTATAGTCGTACAATAATACCAACAAGAGATGTCGTCATCAAGAGTATTGGTTTATTAGCATCAAGCCCTTCCCGTGCCATAGTATTATTTGGATTTGACAATTTGCCAGAGCCAGTAAAACTTAAAACTGGTGAGCCGCATACGGTTGCATTTATTTCAAAAGTAGCCAATCCTAACACAAATGAACGATTAAAGAACTAGCGATATATTTTTTTCGCGATATTTACAACCTCTATAACGAGGAGGTGATCGATATGAATTACAGACAGAGAGAAACAGCTAGAGAAGTAAGACTCTGGATTGGACAGGTCATAGTACCAGCGGTAGTAGGTATTACTGGGCTTGTGACTTTGCATCCAGAGCTTAAAGACAAAGCTAAGATACAGGTAAATCGTATCAAGAACAAATTTAAAAAATAAGACGAGAGGGTCTGGACTGATATTTGGTTCAGGCTCTTTTATTTTTTCAAGGAGGAGGTTAGAAATGAATATGTTAGATTGGGCAAGAAAAGAAGTTGAAATCGCATGTAGAAAAGAGAACCCTGATAAAAAAGAGGGGGAGTTTGATTACGGGTGTGCTTGTTACGAGAGCGCCTTAAAGGCATTTGAAAGTTTATGTGGGGATGGGCATTCGGGGTTCAGTATAAAAATGACGCAGAGTATACTCAATAGACTCATAGACGGTCAGCCATTGGTACCTATAGAGGATACGGATGATATTTGGAATGAATGCACACGCCATAAAGATAATCCAAAAGTGTACCAATGTAAGAGAATGAGTTCGTTGTTTAAAGACGTATATGACGATGGGACTATTATATATAACGACGTAGAGCGTTCATATTGTGTTGATATTAATAATCCATGTGTATTACATGGATCGGGTCTAGGTAGTCGTATCATTGATGAGATGTTTCCTATAGTGATGCCATATATGCCAGGTAAGCCGATCAAGGTTTATTGTGAGGATTTCCTAACAGATAAAAAGAACGGCGATTTTGATACTGTTGGCATATTCTATGCGATAAAAACTGAGAATGGTCAGCAGGAAAGAATTGAGATTAACCGATTCTTCAGAGAACCAGAAGGTGATGAAGAGAAAAAGTGGATTGAAATATCTAAAGAAGAGTATGAGGAACGGAAGAGTAGAAAGTTGTAGAAAGGATGATGTTTATGACTATCGTAGAGTTTGTTGAGGGTTATTTAGAACATCCCCTATCAGATTGGGACAGGCAGTTCGTAGAAAAAGCATATGAGTCCGTAAAATACAGACAACTACTAATCTATGTTCATCCACGTGGTAGCAGTAAGTGGTATTACGATATGTTGCAGGCCTTGGTAATTCTTGCCGTGGGTATGGAACAGGGGCTCATAAAGAAAAGGTAATAAAGGAGTAAGTTAATTATGAAATTCGTAGTTTCAAGGGTGAGCGACGATTATCGTCATAATATTCCGGATAATGCTGAGCCACCGATACCAGGATGTGTATTGGAGAAGCGAATGAAAAAGTACCCGGTGAACATACATGATATTCAGACTGGGAATGTTATAGAGACGCAAAAAGAAAAGCCCGATGATCGCTGGACCATTGATATTAATTCTTTGGAGCAGCTTATGGGTTTGATACGGACTCAGGAAGGAACTAAATATGGGTTCATAGTCTATGATGAAGACGATGCGGGCGATCTTCCTACAATAACGATTTTTGATGATTATATTGATTAGAAGGGGGTAATGACATGGGCGAAATATCAAGACAGATTTTGATAAACCAACGAACAACCATGTCAGCAATAGATGAGATGCAAACCTTTATGGTAGATTTACCAGCAGCCACGTCACTTCATATAAGCGAGGACTTACAGGTAAATATAAGAGCAACAAAACAGATACTAGACAACCACCAGAAAGGAGTTGAGTAATCATGGGAGTATACATAATAAATAAAAAGAAATATGACACTAACAAGATGGAGCTTATATCGAATAAGTTCAGATATGAATATGAAGTAAATCACCCGATTTTTGGTGGGTTTACATGCGTTACGTACGATACCGGACTGTATAAAAGCAAGAATGGTAATTGGCTTGTTGTTTTTGATGGACATGGTCGTGCGGTGACCGAAAAAAAAGCTCAAGATATGCTACTTAAACGTGACTATAAGGCATATGAAAAACAGTTTGGCAAGTTAGAGGAGGCGTGATATGCGAAAATTAATCTTATTTTGTCGTAAATACGGGATAGAGGTACGTATGGATTACGACAGTTTGGTAGATGGTCAGCGTTTTGTATTCCGACGAGGGAGAGAGCGGTTTACATACGTGTTTAGCATGAGTGACCTGAGAGAGATGGATGAATGGGTACATATTGAGGATACACTCATAAATTGGGTGCATATTCAGTTTCAGTTAGGAGCAGAGGAATGAAGAAGATATTAATGTGTGTGATTGTCGCTGCATCGTTGGTGTTTTGTATTGGCTGTAGCACAATTGATGTGGCAGATGCAACTGAATCAGACATTGGAAATGTGTTTAACATTGTCGAATCAGGCAAAATGCCTGAATATGGCGAATATGAAGTTTTAGTCGATAAAACAACTAGGGTTATGTATTTTTATACAACCCGACAATATTCAAATACAATAACAGTTCTACTTGATAGTGATGGTAAACCACGGTTATATGAGGAGGAATAGCGATGATCGGAGATTATAAAGAAGTATATTTTCACGAATATTGTAAGACTTGTAAGCATCGAGATATAGAAGATTGGAAGGATCCGTGCAATCCTTGTTTGGCTAACCCATGTAATATCGATTCTCATAAGCCTACATATTATGAGAAAGATGAAAATGCAAAAGAACAGAAGTAGCAAGGTTTTGCATATTTAAGGAGGAGTTTTTATGCAGACAAAGGAGAAGAAAAGAAAGAATTATGATATGCATAGACATAGGAGCCTTGAAGAGGATGCTCTTATTAGCGAGAAGATGCAGCTATTGCACGATTTTTGCATTGTCAACCAGTTTAATCATAAAAAATATAGAGAAAAGTTTGAGAGAGCCTTAGCAAATAGGCCAGCTGGGGTTAGTGCAGTGGCCGTTATAGAGAATCTTAGTATCACCATTATAGAGGAGGAGTTGTAGGTATGAAATTTAAAATTATATCTGGTAGCAGAGCTGAAGTAGAAGCAACAGTTAATAAATATATATCCGATCCTGACACACGTATCGAGAAGGTAGATACTTCGTCGTGTGTAATCGATAAAACAGGTAAAGCAATATACACTGTTTATATTTGGTATTGGGCATAAGAGGAGGAATCCGCATGATAAAAACTATAGATAAGTACGAAGAAGTTGATGCTGCAAATGTAGCACAGTTCAAAAAAACTGGAAGAGTAGGACGATACGACGGCGATGATCTGTATACTTGTGTTATTTGTGGTAGGAAGACCAGTATAGACGGTTCGTATTCAACAAGAGGGCATAATTTGATATGCAGTGGACATTTATTTTTGCTTAATGGTAACGAATACAAAGAACTTAGCGAGTTTGTATGGGGGAGGTGCTAAAAATGGATAAATTTGAGACTGGTCAGGTCGTAGTTACAGCCGGGGTTGCCGCCAAGATGGAACACAATCCTGGTTTTATTAAGTTTATTCTTGTGTCATTCAAGCGGTATGAGACCTGCGACTGGGGAAATATACGTCCTGATGATGCAAAAATGAACGATAAAGCCGTAAAAAATGGTGATGATCGTATTTTGGCGATGTATGAAGATGAAAAATACGGCAAAATATGGATAATTACCGAGTGGGATAGGAGTGTTACGACAATTTTGTTCCCTAGCGAGTACTAATATTGCATATTTTCCTAAAATTTTCGCGTAGTTTACATGCTCTATAGTGAAAGGAGTGGTAACTATGTTACGAAAATTAATAAGTAATCATTTTATAGAGAGGTCTAGTGAACTTGTAGCTAGAGGTGGTATTGAAAGTATGAAGCAGAGTGCTAAATACATGAGAATGGCACTGATATTTATGAGTGCAGATGACAGGATGATAGCTATAAATGAACAGTGGAGAAATGTAGCACAGAGATAACTTAAAATTAGAAGAGAGTCTTCAAATGAGGATTCTCTTCTTTTTATTTTTTAAGGAGGAGATGTAACTATGGCAGACTGTGAAAAACAAATAGAATCTATTGGTTTTAAGGTTCGTGTTAATGATAATAATAATTGTTATATAGTGTATGAAAATAAAAAACAAGACCAGGAAGTAATCCTTGAGTGGGATTATGAAGATCAGTATTGCTATATATATTTTCGCAAACAATATCGAGGAAGAAAGATTGGTTGGGTCACACATATCAGGTGTCTATGCCACTAACAATTCATGAAGCAGAGGTATTCACTGCTAGACTTAAAGAATTAAGAGAGAGTCTTTAAATTGGGATTCTCTTTTTTTTTTTATTTTCAAGGAGGAGATAAATATGAAAATGAAGGATGCCACGTTAATAAAAGTTGGAACGAAGTCTGGAGGTACTAAATATCAATTATGCCTTGTTTATGAGAATAAGGACTATTTAGGAAATCTCCACGAAATAACTTTGAAAGATGTCCCGTTACCACTTTGTGATCATTTTTCGATTACCGAAGAATGTTATGAACCAGACATAATGTCAAAAACAATTATCAATGTGGGATACGGTGATGTTGCTACGTTTGGATGGGATACACGTAATAAAATGACTGATACCATAGTTGAATATGCACCTCCTAAAGAAATGACCCTTGAAGAGATAGAGGAGAAGCTTGGGCATAAGGTTAAAATTGTGAGTAGAGAGGATGAATAATGATAGAAGTAGGTAATGGTGGATGTAAACGATTTTGTAGGTGTACTGACTGTAAAGTTGTATTTTTGGCTGGCATGGACCAGATATATTCTATCCATCATGAAAATGGATACTTGCTTAGTCGTTGGGTGCATTGTCCTCAATGTAAGAAAGCTATATTGTTGGACGAACACGAATACGGAAAGCCTGATAATAATTTTATAGAACTACTATATTTCTTAAAACAGAATCAAATAAGGAGGAGATAAATATGGCGGCACATGATAAGTATGATAAGAGACTTCTGGAAGGTATTGAGACGATATCCGATAGGCTTGATAAAATCGAGAAGAAGATGTCTGGAGAGGGTGATCAAGAGAGAAGCGTGATTTTACCAGCTTTGTATAGCTTGGCAAAAGAGAATAACTGCTCGATATCTATAGACATTTACCCGAACAATTGTGTGTTTTTGAAGGTTCGTATTGGCTCAATGAAACAACTTGAGCTTGGGGTAACTGACAGCAATTGTTCTGAAGAGAAATTGTTAAGTATATGTACAGATATTATACGCACGGCAAAGGAGAGAATAGCAGATGAGTGAAATAAAAGTATACAGAGTTCCGCAATACATGAGTAAACGAGTAAATGTCATTTGTGTAGATGGGGTGCCAGTATGTACTGCTCGTGGTAAAAAGACAACCAGCGATATTGTAGCTAAGTTGAGTGGATATGACGTTGAGGTAAAGGATGGAAGGGTTAACAAACTAATAGACATATACGCCGCCAAAGAAAACCCCGTTTTGTTCGTGGAGAAAGTATGCGGGTTGGAATTACTCGAATATCAAAAGGTATTACTTCGACAAATGTGTGGGAAGGAGGAAAAAGAAAAATGTCAGAATTAAAAATCGAGGTACCTTTACGCCCCTGTTATGTGACAGCCGGTGACGAGGAAGTAAAGGCATTATTTCATCGCTGGTGTGATACCAATACGTCACCGATTTATGGAAGACAAACAATATCAGTATCAGCGATTGTTGAACTTGAGGATGGGACTATACGCACGGCATATCCAGAAAACATCAGGTTTTTAGACGATCCATTTCTAAACTACGTATTCCCGGGCAATGAAAAGAAAGCAGTGTATAGAGTTGAAGGATACAACAAAGATAATGATGTTTATGCAGCATATTGGAAAGGCGAAAGTTTAGAACTAGCGAAAGCAATTGCTACTATCTTAGATAATATTGCAATGAAAGATGAGCTTGTTAAGTATTCTGGAAAATTAGGGTTAGAGAAAGAGCCTATTGATTGGGTTCAGGTAACAAATAGAAATGATGAAATAGTGTATCTACCTAGAGACCATTATTGTAAGGGGGAAAAAGAATGATTAATTTAGAGCACGTGGTTCTGGCGAGTCCAGAGCAGATGGAATTTGTGATAGAGGGCATGAGGAATCCTATGAATTCATGGGATAAGAGTGATAGTAGTCATGGGCATTATTTTCGTAGAGAAATCGGCGAGCCATGTAATCGGTATAAGATTGATGATCCTACAGAAGAAGACTTAAAAGGTGAACGCGTAGAATATGTTGAGGGATACTTTGAGTTGGGTAACGACGACCACTCTCTCATGCAGAAGCTCTCAGATGCAGGTACAGAGCATAGGAAGTATATGCGAATGATTCCTGTATATGTGAGAATCACAGCGCCTTTATATTGGTAGTTCTTTCTGCCAATGAAACACTTTGCCTGCTTATCGGCAGGGGTCATATTTTATGGCTAACGGGGAACCACCCATTGGAATCCCGTGGGAAACATTTCAAACACACATATAACTTTTGAACTAAGAATTTATTATTTTAAGGAGGCAATTATTATGGCATTTGATAAGATTATTGAATTACTAAAATCTGATGATTATAAGAGTAGAGCTATTGGAGAATATTATTTTGTTAAGGATAAATATAATAAACTCCATTCGATGATCATAAAGAGAGAGGCTGGTAAGCTTGATTTTAAACCGAAGTGTCCCATGGAGCAGTGGAAATCACAAGCAAGTGCTATGGGGCAATATTTGTACCAGCTTGAAATTAAAGCCGAGATTGAAGGCTATAGTTTAGATTTGGATTAAAGTTTTATATTTAACATGTGTGTTTGAAATGAACCTGTAGAGACTATCCCCTATGCCTTCTGGGCGGGGGAGTAGGGCTACTATTGATACGTAGCTGGGTTTTAGGAAACGAAGCTCATGAAAACCGAAATGGTGTCCTCACTATTTTTAGTGGGTAAAAGATAGTCCATTAATGGGAAAGAATTTGATACTTATAAAATCGGTACTGTGGCTAACAGCTGTAGTACCATGCATAAGATTCAGGAGAAGGAGTTTGATCGTGGTGATTTTAGTTGTGAGCATTTACTGAATATGGCTAATAATGATGCAGGAGATGCTCTTTTCCTTAATGATGCAAATAACATTAGGGTAGATGGTGATGATCTGCTTGGCTTAACGATCAATGTTCTTAATTATTACCGAAGAAGGTATATTGAAACTAAGCTCAAACAGTATTGGTGGCAGATGATACAGCTCCTTCCAAGCTCTTATAACCAGACTCGTAATGTTATGTTGAATTACGAGGTGTTGGCTAATATCTATAGGCAGCGTAAGAATCATAAGCTGGATGAGTGGCGAGACTTATGTAAGTGGATTGAGAGTTTGCCATATTCGGAGTTTGTTACTGGGGAGGTGAAATTTCCTATAATCGATGGCGAATGCGTGAAAGTGCGAGAAAGGTAGGTAATATATAATGGGAATGTATACAGAAATCAATGTATGTTTTGATTTATGCCAGGATGTATCGATGGATGTTGTAGGTATATTGCATGCACTCATAGATGATGTGGAGTTGCCGTCCTTGGTGGTGTTACCAAAACATGAGTTCTTTAGATGTGATAGATGGAAAATGGTATGCTGCTGCGGTAGTTATTATTTCGATGGGCTTACTCATAGCATAATGTCCTTCGATATGATTTCAAAAACTTGGAAGGTGAATATTAGAGCTAATTTAAAAAATTACGACTCTGAGATTGAAAAATTCTTGGATTGGCTAGCACCTTATATCAAAACATGCGGATTTATTGGTTATACAAGATATGAAGAGTTCGACGATCCGACATTAGTTTATATCGAAGATCATAAAGTAGTGTTTAAGTAAATATAAAGGAGCTGATAGAGATGAGTAGGATTAGAAAAAAACTGATGGGAAGAACCAAACGATTATTAGGAATACAGAGCCCTAGTCTTAGAAAGAGGTCAAATCTGAATTCACGGACCGAGAAAACCAAGAAGGTCATGCATTTGATGGTTACTAGTCTGTGCGACAGGGATTGCAAGTATTGCTGCAACAAGCAATATGATCTGAATAGTATTCCGTATGCCACGGATGAAGAACTGAGAGAGGTGGAGACATTATGTCTCACGGGCGGAGAGCCTTTTGCTTATACTAAGCCGAACGCAATGGCATATCATTATAAGCATAAATATCCAAATATAATGCGCGTGATCGTGTATACGAATGCTTGTGAGTTATGGTCGTCGTGGATTACTAATCGTACACCTTTAGGTAATATAGACGGGCTTAATATATCGATAAAAAATTTAGGCGATTATTTGGTACTTGATGACATTATTCGGGATAAGGAGGTATGTTCATTGCCACTCAATCGTATATACGTGTTTGGCGATAGGCTTTATGAAAAGACGAATAGTCTTTTAACAGAATATGACAAGCTAGGGCGTTTTCAGGTTATCCGTCGTGAATGGCAGGAAGATTTCAAGCCAGCAGACGATAGTATATTTAGAAGAGTTTGAAGGAGGTTTTACTATGATTTGGACAATTATATTTGTAGTGATTTTGGTGGTGTCGATCGTATTATCTGTAATTGTATACAACAAATGTATAGATTGGATGCTTATTATAGGTGCTGTATTTATTACGTTGTCGGGTGTGGGTGCAATCTTTTCGCTTGTTATGATAGTGACGAATCATTACGCAATTGACAAAACAATCGCCGAATATCAGATGAAACATGATTCTATAGTAAAAGAGGTAGAGGCTCTTGAACAGGATATCGATGAAAAAGTATCCAGAGTCACAGTTATTAAAGATGTACAGGAATGGAATGGTACTGTGTATTCACAGAAATACTGGTTTGAGAGTCCTTGGACAAATTGGTTCTATAGCAAGGAAGTGGTTGATTCACTTGAGTATATAGAAATGGAGGAATGATATTTATGTCAGTGGCAAGGAAATGTGATAGGTGTGGTAAGTTCTATGAGAAAAATAGTACAAGGTGGTATCTCAATGGCGGCTCAATCACAAGAGGAATAGATATCATGAGTAAAGATGGTCTCGTAACAGCTGAGTATGATTTGTGTGGTTCTTGCATTGAGGATTTGAGATGTTTTATGAGTTACGATGATAAAGAGGTGAATAAAAATGGAGAAGAAGGAACTGAGTGAGACCGCCAGATCGGTTTTGCTGGCTGTTGCGGTGATAATTGATTTTGCGCTGATGATTACGTCATTGGCGCTTTATTTATTTTATTAGAAAAGGTTAGGCGATAAAAACATGGATATACGGAAAAAGACTGTAAAAGCGACTTTGAGAGATGAAGAGGTTAAAAAATTACAGGAGCAGGTCTTGCAGTTACATAGGGATAAGACAGCTTTGATGAGTAAGTGTAAGACTCTTTCACGAGGGCTTGCCTGCTCTTTTTGCAAATTCAGGACCGAGTGTTTATATGCAGAGAAGAATGGTGGTGATGAAATTGCGTAGGGATGGGCATACAGTGATGAGGGCTTATATTGTATACGATCAACATAATAATGGTAGTTGTGCTGGGATCATGAGTGAGGCGCATTTGGCCAGGTTTCTGGGAATAGCGCGAGGTAGTATACGTAGACAGTTGTGGCGCGGCGACAAGCTATTTCTGAGAAGATACGAGGTTGTAAGGTGCTGGATTGATCCTGACGATTATGAGTATTTGCAGGTTGATGATAGCGTAGCTGAATAGTATAATAGTCATATATTTTCAGAGGAGGAGATTTTTATGAAAAAGAGATTATTTATAGGTTTGTTAGTTGGAGCTATGTGTGTTGGACTTGTTGGATGCGGTGGTGATAACGATTTAGGTAATGATGCTGGTTCGGGAAGTAGCGAGAGTGTTAGTACGGAGAGTGAGAGTGACTTTGTAATGTCCAGCATATTGCCAGATGCCAAAGATATTTTTTCAGATAAAAGTATAACAATTGATAGGGATTCGGATACAAGTTATTATGCGTCGATCAGTTCGGCTACGTCTGATGATTTTAAAAAATATGATTCGGCTTTGAAAGGTAGCATTTTTACTAGCATGGATACATATGGGATCGATGATAATAGTGGCTTTGCTAGGTACTATGATTCTGAGCATAAATACGAATTAGATTTCGGATATGACTCAAAAGACGGCGGATTGATGACCATAACTTGTGATGTGATACAAAAATAGTATCTAAAATCTCTGCCCACTTTTGCAAAAATATCTGGGCTTCTGCCCGGTTTTGTGGGCGATTTGCCCATTTTCGAGGTAGTAGCAGGTCCAAAAATTTTGTAAAAAAAACGGCCCTCTGCCCGCTTTTCTGCCCACTTTCCCACTTTTAAAAACAAAAGTGGGCAGCGAAAAACCTAGTATTTATGCGGGTTTGCGGGGTTTCTGCCCACTTTCCCACTTTTTTTCTTAAATTAATATGAAAAAAATATTATATAAATATATATAAATGGGAAATAAAAGTGGGCATCCGGGCAGAGGGCCGTTTTCAGCAAAATTTATCATCTCAGAAACGAACTTTACAAAGCTATAATATATTATAAAATCTCTTTAGTTTTTACAGTCGTCAAAGTATAATTGCAGTATAGTTAGTAGCTAGTAGACGGAAGAGTAAAAAGTTAAGGAGGTTTTTGGATTATGAAAGAATATCTTGTAGGAATGGTTTGTACAGAATGTGACAGAGGCGAATTTGAATATAATTCTATAACCGATAAATATGAATGTACATGTTGCGGGGCAGAATTCGACGAAGAAGAGCTATCCACAAATCAAGCTTATCTTGATAGGGATGAGGAATATCCAATATTTTGTCCTAAATGTGAAGCACCATTATTTTACAATGAGTATATGAATAAGTTTGTATGTTGGGATTGTTATGAAACATATCCAGGTGATATGTTTGGTGGGGAGATAAGAAAACTGATGGCATATAAACCCGCCATATGCAAGAATCATTGTGGTGCAGAATGTTATCCGGAATGTATTACATCGTGTCGTTTTGATTAGCAAATTTTCGCGAAAAATACATCTTCTATAATGAAACTATTTGTTAAGTATGAAAGGAGATTCATTATGGAAGAAAGACAGAGACGTATTATTGCAGTTGATTGTTTACACTGCGATTTTTTGCACGGTCAGGTTTCAGGCATTATCATGGGCGTATTAGGGACAGCTAAACGTGGTACAGTTACCGCAGAGATGTCAATTAAAGACAACATGAGGATATTTGGATTTGATAGTACAGAAAACGAGTTAAACGTAATACTTGCTAGATTAAATGAACTGTATGAACATAAGAGGATAGCAGAATACAAATTAATAAAATAGTATCAAGAACCGGGAGGCTCAGTATAGAAATATACTGGGTCTCTTGTTTTTGGTGGCAAGATTAAGGACCCAATACAAAAAGATGTACTGGGTCCATGAGGGAATATTAACATATCAACTATTAATAAAAAATATTTAACCTATTTTAGAAGATGAGAATTTTATTATCTCTCTATAGAAATACAAAATGATTTACATGCATTGTTGGTTATCGTTGTTATTGTCAGAATCATCATGACGATAATCCTCAATATATACGACTTTCTCGGGTGGTGGAAGTTCTTTATGAACTTTACTATTTATGTAGTTATGCACTTTCTTAGCGGCTGGTACAGCTATATACTGCCCTCCAAGTATTAAAATACCAGCAATCCCAGCACCGGTTAATATTCCCTTAGTGTATGCTGTATCTAACTCTTTTGCTACAGCTTTACCCAAATTACCAAGTTTACCACCGGCAGCCTGTTTATAACATTTGCAACATTGCGCACCGTTTGATCGTGTGCAAAAATTGATAAGCTTGTTTAAAGGATTGCTAGCTTTCATTCTGTATTTAAAGGTCTCCATATAGTTTCACCTCCTCTCTGTTAAGTTTATGTATTGATTATATAAAAGTACTTAATGGTAATACAGAGGAGTTGTGAGACAATATGACACATATCGGTTAGTATTTGCGCAATTCGCGGCAAATACATTCTGTATTATGACATGAAAATTGTTATATGAAACATAGGAGGAGATAATTATGACAAAGTTGACATTTGGTGCATGTGTAAAGATTGGTTTTGGGATAACATTAGGTTGCCGATTAGTAGATGAATTTTCAGAATTCCTAGCGCCGGTATTACGAAAAGTATTGGGTGATGGGTTATGTCGATTGGAAGCATACTACGGAAAAAATAATACAGTTATAACAAAATTCAAAGAAGCATGTATTTACAATGACAAGGAAGAAGATGCTTATAAGAAACAGCCGATAGGTTTTAAGGTAACAAATAAACATGATTAAAGAGGGGCGCCTCTATTACAGGGGCTCTTCTTTTTTCGTGTCAAATACATCTTATATAACGAGATAGAAACTTTTTAATGATTCAAAAGGAGGATTTTATTATGAGTAATTTTAAAGAGAAAGCTAAGAAAAAGTATGAGACAGCGAAGGAGTACGTTAAGGAGCATAAGGAAGAAATTATCGTTGGTATCTACGGCGGTGTGTGTGCAAGCATATCATTGCTTATAGGATGCAACATTGGACATAAAGACGGATTTCGGGAAGGGTGCAAAGCACAGTGCAATTACGACAACGATGTCTTTAACAAGGCTATGAAAATGAACAAATACATTAATAATTATGACAATGAAGAAGACAAGTAAAAATAATCTATCTCAATCAGGAGAGTCGTTAAATTTACAACGGCTCTTCTTTTTTTGCGCAGCAGACACAAACCCTATTATTTTTGCTCGCGGCAAATACATCCCCTTTTATAGAGAGAGAGGTAAGAAGCGCCATATTTATGTGTGCTTCTATTTTTCTTTCTGAAAATGAAAGGAGGAATGTTTTAGTGACACCTGAAGGAAAATTCAAGGCGGATCTAAAAAAAGAAATTGAACATCGGTTTCCAGGAAGTATGGTGATACATCTGGATGCCACAGAGAAACAGGGAATACCAGACCTGCTTATTTTGTATAGGGACAAATGGGCAGCACTGGAAGGTAAAGAGAGCAGGAGAGCAAGCCATCGTCCAAACCAGGATTACTATGTAAACCTTATGGATAAGATGTCATATGCTGCTTTTATTTACCCAGAGAACAAGGAGGAAATTTTAGATGAACTTCAATCAGCATTTGAAACTGGAAGGCCTTCACGCGCCTTTCTCGGCGAGTAAAAGCTCGTGGCTCAGGTATGATGATACCAAAGCAATTGAGGTGTATCGAAACCTGAAAATGGCACAGATTGGAACAAGGCTCCATGCATGGGCTAAAGAAACAATAGACCTTGGGATTAAACAACCTCGTACAAAGAAGACTCTGAATGCATATGTAAATGATGCAATCGGATTCAAGATGAGTACAGAGGTTGTTTTATTTTATTCTGAGAGATTTTTTGGCACAGCGGACGCCATATCTTTCAAGAATAATGTATTACGAATTCATGATTTAAAGACTGGTAAGTCTGGAAAGATCGAAGACCATATCGAGCAGCTGGAGGTTTATGCTGCTTTATTTTGTCTTGAGTATCATGTTGCTCCTGGCGACATTGAGATGGAACTCCGACTATACAAGCAGGATGAAGTGCTGGTTCATAATCCGACAGCAGAGGAGATTGCTCCGATCATGGACAAGATAATCCACCTCGACAAACTTCTTGAAAAGTTAGAAAAGGAGGCTGCTTAAATCATGAGTTCAATTTCAGATGAAATAAAATCAAATTTGGGATGCGGTTCAGAACCTGTAGATGCTGAGGTTCTTGAGCATTACGGAATGCCGAGGCGTTCTGGTAGATATCCTTGGGGGTCCGGAGAAAACCCATATCAGCATGGCGATGATTTTTTGAGTAGAGTTGAATCACTCAAGAAAGACGGCTGGGAAGAAACTCCGGATAATATAAGAAATACCTTTGGTATGACAACAACACAGTATAGAACCGAGAAGTCTCTTTGTAAGGATGAGAGAAGAATGCTCGATGTATCAAGAGCTAAGTCACTCAAAGAAGATGGCCTTGGCGCTACAGAGATTGGAAGACAGATGGGTATATCCGAATCCACAGTCAGATCACTGCTCAATGCAGATTCTGAGAGTCGAATGAAACAGGCTAGGAATGCTGCTGATTTCATGAGAGAGCAGGTCGATAAGAAGGGTATGGTTGATGTCGGTAAGGGAGTTGAGCGTGAGCTTCACATTTCTGAGGAGAAGATGAATCAGGCATTAACCATTCTGGAAAGAGAAGGATACCATGTATATAATGGTAGATTTCCACAGGCGACTAATTCAAACCAGATGACTACTCAGAAAGTTCTTACTAAACCAGATATACCACATTCAGAAATATATGATCTGGATAAAGTCAAACCTTTGACCGACTATTTTTCAACAGATGGCGGTGAAACATTCCATCGTAAATTTACATATCCAGAAAGTCTTGATTCCAAGCGGCTTATGATTCGTTATAGTGAAGATGGTGGAATAGAAAAGGACGGAACAATAGAACTTCGTAGAGGATGCCAAGACCTTAGCCTTGGTGATTCCAAATATGCACAGGTTCGTATCATGGTAGACGGTAAGAAGTATCTCAAAGGTATGGCAGTATATTCTGACGATATGCCAGATGGCGTTGACGTTATATTTAATACAAATAAAACAAAAGACGTGCCAAAGATGGAAGTCCTTAAAGATATAAAGAGTGACCCAGACAATCCTTTTGGATCTCTTATAAAAGATGCTGACCAGGGTGGACAGTATTGGTACAAAGACGCTAAGACCGGAGAAGAAAAACTGGGGCTTATAAATAAAAGAGCTGATCAGGGTGACTGGACTGAATGGAAAAATGCACTCCCATCGCAGTTTCTTGGTAAACAGTCTGTAACGATGGCAAAGAAGCAGCTAGATCTCGCCAAGGCAGACAAAGCAGCAGAATATGACGAGATTATGTCCCTTACGAATCCTGTCATAAAAAAACACTATCTTCAGAAGTTTGCAGAGGGCTGTGATTCAGCAGCAGTTAATCTTCAGGCGGCAGCACTTCCGGGACAGAGATATCATGTTATTATCCCATTTCCAACAATGAAGGACACAGAAGTGTATGCCCCCAACTATGAAACAGGAACCAAGCTAGCACTCATCAGATTTCCGCATGGTGGAACATTTGAGATACCTATACTTACTGTAAACAACAATTATAAAGAGGCAAAGAAACTTCTTGGCGGTGATGTTCAGGATGCCATAGGTATTAACAGCAAAGTAGCAGAAAGATTGTCTGGAGCAGACTTTGATGGTGATACTGCTATGTGTATTCCAACGCATGATGCCGGTGGAAAAGTTAAGATCACATCCACAAAGCCTTTGAAGGGGCTTGAGGGATTTGATCCTAAGGTTGCTTATGGCGGTGAGTGCAAAGTAGATAGTAATGGAGAGAAGCACTACTATCGTAATGGCCATGAGTACAGGATCATGAAGAACACTCAGACTGAGATGGGGAAAATTTCAAATCTGATTACAGATATGACACTTGCGGGAGCTGGAGAAGATCAGCTTGCAGCAGCAGTTAGACATTCAATGGTAGTTATTGATGCTGAGAAACATAAGCTAGACTATAAACAGAGCGAGCATGACAATAACATTTCAGCTCTTAGAAAAGAGTATCAGCCTAAATACGATGAGAACGGGAATCTTGTAAGAGCTGGTGGCGCTGCTACAATTCTTTCGAGAAGCAAGGGTGAAACGTCAGTACCAAAGCGACAAGGTACACCAAAGATCAATCAAAAAGGCAAAGATTGGTATGACCCAAGCAAGCCTGAAGGTGCACTTATATACAAGACCACTGAAGACCTGTACTATCCTAAGCGATCCACGAGTAAGTCAGGAGTGGTTAGTATCAAGACCGCATCCGGTGAGACCATCAAGTATAAGAAGGACGACCCAGTAGCAGCAGAGAAGTATACCCCTGTTAAGCATATAGACCCCGTGACCAAGGAAGTAACCTATACTGATAAGACGGGTACCATAGAGTATGCAAGGGACTATAAGAAACAGCAGAGTACTAAGATGGCTGAGACAGACGATGCTAATACATTAGTATCCAAGGCTAGACACCCTATGGAACTACTGTATGCAGATTATGCTAATAGCATGAAGGCTATGGCCAACCGAGCTCGACTGGACTATGCAAATATAGAAAATATAGCTATGTCAAAAGAGGCTAAGAAGAAGTATGCATCAGAGGTAAAGAGTCTGGAAGAGAAACTTAATACTGCCGAACTCAATGCACCGAGGGAGCGTGCAGCACAGAGAAAGGCCAGTGTTATTGTTGGCGAAAAGAAAGCAAACAATAAAGATCTCAAGGTTAGCGATATAAAGAAGGCATCTCAGCAGGCTATAGTTGCCAGTCGTATAGATGTTGGTGCATCTTCAAGAAGAGACAGAGAAATTAACATTACAGACAAAGAATGGGAAGCTATTCAGGCTGGTGCCATAACTAATAACATGCTTGTTCGTATTCTCAATAATGCAAATGCTGATAAGCTTAGAGAAAGAGCAATGCCAAAACAGACTTCTGAACTCAGTTCAGCAAAAGTCAGCAGAATCAAAGCTCTTGCTGCATCTAACTATACATTGCAGGAAATTGCAAATAAACTTGGTGTTTCAACATCAACAGTTTCAAAGTATTTGAAAGGAGTGAAGTAGTATGGCAGAGACCCACGAGAACACAAGCAAACGAGTTGCTATTACAACTTTTGATAATCCTTTTAATCCAATCACTGAGTTTAATGATTGGAATAACTTTGATACAGAAAAAGGTTATTACACGTGCAACTATCTTGGAAGAATTACCCACATTTCTGATGGAATGTCACAGGTTGAGTATGATCGAGAAGTTGAGCGTGCAATCGACAGTATTATCGCATATGATCCATTCGATCTCTATAAAAAAGTGGAAATGGAAGACAATGCGGCATAAATAACGCAACATAGAGGGCGAAAAAGACATAGGGGGGGGGTCTGTAAAAATGCACCCCCTCCTGTCATCGCCGGCCTCCTCAAAAATTCCCCGGGGGAATATTTGAAAAAACAGCTTAGATGATATTTGCAAGGGTTTATGGGATAACCTGTGGTGGGACGTAGATACTCCTCCGTCTATATACAAATCCCTATAGTAAAACTCCTTTCAAGTTTGCATATTTTTTGTTCGCCAACCATCCGTGAACAGGCCCCCATAAGTCCTTACAAATGCCATCTAAGTGTATAACAACATATTTGAAAGCAGGTGATAGCATGGCAAAGGTCAAGAAAACTACCTCAGAAGATCCTAAAAGTTTCAGACCTGCACTTACACCCGAGGCGAGGGAAAACCAGATCATATCTTTAGCCATGAATACTGCTGAACAAAGAATACGTGATAATACGGCTTCCGATACATTGATATGTCATTTTCTCAAACTTGGCACATCAAAGTATCAGTTGGAACTTGAAAAGTTACGATCAGAAGGAAAACTGAACCAAGCGAAGATAGATAGTATTAAGAGTTCAGAAGAGCAGGATGAACTTTATAAACAGGCTATCGCAGCTATGATGGATTACTCTGGTTCTGGAGAAGTAGGTGATGACTACGATGAAGATTAGAACATATTCAGAGCTAATCACCATACCGACATTTGAGGAACGATTTGAATATTTAAAGCTATCTGGTATTGTGGGGGAAGACACATTCGGATTCGATAGATATTTGAATCAGGATTTCTATAAATCAAAAGAATGGCGCAGTGTTAGAGATAAAGTAATTATTCGAGATAATGCGTGCGATTTATCTATGCCAGGTCATGAGATTGATAAATATATTCTTATACATCATATGAATCCAATTTCTAAGATAGACATTCTGGAAGCAACTGATATTTTGCTTGATCCAGAGTATCTCATTTCAGTAACAAGAAACACACATAACGCGATACATTACGGAGACAGGAGTCTACTTGTATCTGAACCAATTACCAGATCAAGATATGACACTTGCCCGTGGAAGAGATAGGAGGTATATATGGACGATAGTATCTTAACATCCGTCAAGAAGCTCCTTGGTATACCAGAGGACTACGATCCGTTCGATAAGGATGTAGTAATGCACATAAACACTGTATTCTTCTCACTCAACCAGATAGGTGTTGGACCGCCAAATGGTTTTACCATAAGCGATAAGACAACAACATGGAATGAGTATCTAACAGATTCTACAAATCTTGAAGCTGTAAAAAGCTACATCTATTTAAAGGTGCGTCTACTTTTTGATCCACCTACCAGTTCCATAATAACCGAATCCATCAATAGACAAATAACAGAACTTGAATGGCGACTTAACGTCGCTGTCGAATAAAGGAGGTAACCAGATGAGACAATATTATATAGTATACCCATCTGAACTTTATCATTCCGGAAGAGTTGGGATGAAATGGTATCAACATATATTTGGAAAAAAAAGAGCTGCAAAGGAACGTAATACATTTATACATGACGATTATAGACGTGCACATACGAGTAAATCTGTAAAGAGTATGAGTGATTCGGAACTTAAATCCCGACTGAATAGGTATCAGATGGAATCCAATTACGCAAAGTATTCAAACGAAGGTAAAAGGCAAGTGGATAAATTTATGAAAACTTTAGCAACAGCGACAACAGTAACAGGAGCAGTCCTTACCATTGCTCAGAATGCAGACAAGATAGGTAAGCTAACTACTCATATAATAGATAAAGCTGGAAAAGTCAAGTTCGCTACTATATAAGTAGGTGATGTCATGAGTTTATCGAACACCGCGACGCCTATTTATTATGGTCAGTTCCGAGATGATGTCATAGCCGGTAAAATTCCTGTCTGCAAAGAGATAGAGATGGAAATGAACCGAATCGACGCACTCATAGCTAATCCTGGAGTTTATTATGACGACCAGGCCATAAACGGTTTCGTACATTACTGTGAGAACGAATTGACACTCACCAATGGTGAGGATCTACACTTGCTGTTCACGTTTAAGCTTTGGGCGGAACAGATATTCGGTTGGTACTACTTTGTTGAACGTAGCATATATGTCCCTGGTAAAGATAATCATGGTGGCAGATATGTGAAGAAACGTATTAAGAAACGACTTGTCCGAAAGCAGTATCTCATAGTTGCCAGAGGCGCAGCTAAATCTATGTATGCATCATGCATCCAGAATTACTTCCTCAATGTAGATAAATCGACAACACATCAGGTTACAGTCGCGCCAAGAATGGCACAGGCTGAAGAGGTCATGTCGCCTTTCAGGACAGCAATAGCTAGGGCTAGAGGACCATTGTATAAATTCCTTACAGAGGGATCATTACAGAATACGACAGGTTCAAAAGCACGTAGAGTTAAATTGGCAAGCACAAAGAAAGGCATACAGAATTTCTTGACTGGATCGATCCTTGAGATTCGACCAATGAGTATCGATGCTCTTCAGGGAATGCGAATCAAAGTAGCAACTATAGATGAGTGGTTGTCTGGTGATGTACGTGAGGACGTTATCGGATCCATTGAACAGGGAGCTGCCAAGGAGCAAGGCGATGCGAGCACGAGCAACAATGATTATCTTATAGTAGCGATCAGTTCAGAGGGAACAGTACGTAACGGCAGTGGTGATACAATCAAAATGGAATTGATGTCCATTCTTAAAGGCGAGTATAGTGCACCACACACATCAATCTGGTGGTATAAACTCGACTCCATCGAAGAAGTGGCTAAGCCAGAGATGTGGCTCAAAGCCAATCCAAATCTGGGTAAGACTGTTACCTATGAAACATATCAGGATGATGTTGAGAGAGCAGAGAAAGCCCCGGCAACACGTAATGATATTTTGGCAAAACGTTTTGGCATCCCTATGGAAGGATACACATATTACTTTACCTATGATGAGACACTTCCACATCGTAAAAGAGATTTCTGGGAGATGCCTTGTTCTATGGGTGCAGATCTATCACAAGGTGACGATTTCTGCGCTTTCACATTTTTATTCCCATTATCAACAGGAGCTTTTGGTATAAAAACCAGAAACTATATAACTGAAAAGACATTATTCAAACTCCCTGCGGCTATGCGCCAGAAATATGAAACTTTTATAAAGGAAGGCAGTCTAATGGTAATGCCAGGCACGGTACTAGACATGATGCAAGTATACGATGACTTGGACGGTTACATTTGTCAGTGTTCCTACGATGTAAGAGCGTTCGGTTTTGACCCATATAATGCAAGGGATTTTGTAGAAAGATGGGAACGTGAAAATGGCCCGTTCGGAATAGAAAAAGTAATACAGGGAGCAAAGACTGAGTCTGTACCTCTTGGCGAGTTGAAGAAATTGGCTGAGGACAGGCTTCTTTTGTTTGATGAGGAACTTATGACATTTGCCATGGGTAATTGCATAACCCTCGAGGATACAAATGGTAATAGAAAATTATTGAAGAAACGATATGAGCAGAAGATAGATGCAGTTGCGGCCATGATGGATGCCTATGTTGCATACAAGCTTAATCGTGAAGCTTTTGATTAAGGAGGGCATGAATGGCAACATACAGATTACCCGAAAGGGTGAAAAATGGTTGGAATGCCTTTATGAATAAGGATCCAACATTAGGATACTCAGCGGGAGCCAGTTATTCGTCACGACCCGATCGTGTGCGATTAACTCGAGGGAATGAACGATCAATAATAACTTCGATATTCAACCGGATTGCAATAGACGTTGAACAGATAGGCTTCAAACATTGTCAGTTGGATGATAATGGCCGGTTCAAATCTGAAAAGAATACTGGGCTAAATACATGCCTTACCCTTGAGGCAAATATCGATCAGACAAGTCGTTCTTTTATAAGAGATACGGTTCTCACGATGTTTGATGAAGGGGTTGCAGCGGTCGTTCCTGTGGACACACTCTATGATCCGACTGATACCGATTCATACGATATCACATCAATGAGAGTCGGTAAGATCACAGAATGGTTTCCATATAAGGTTAAGATTCGACTCTATAATGAACGAACCGGTAGAAAAGAGGATATTATCCTTCCTAAGCGTAACGTTGCGATTATAGAAAATCCGATGTACGCGGTAATCAACGAGTATAACTCAGTCTATCAGCGTCTTGCTCGTAAGTTAAGCCTTTTGGACATAACTGATGAACAGACGGCATCTGGAAAACTCGATCTTATAATCCAGTTACCATATATCATAAAAACTGAACAGAAGAGGAAAGAAGCGAATCAGAGACGTCAGGAAATCGAGGATCAGCTGTCTGGATCTAAGTATGGAATTGCCTATGCAGACGGCACCGAAAAGATAACGCAGCTTAATAGATCTCTTGAGAATAATCTTTTGAAGCAGATAGAGACTCTTCAGGAACAGCTTTATGCACAGCTAGGTATTACTCAGAGCATTCTCGATGGTACAGCAGACGAGAAGACCATGCTGAACTACAACAGCAGAACTATAGAACCAATCGCATCAGCAATCGCAGATGAGTTCAAACGAAAGTTCTTAACAAAGACTGCCATAACACAGGGGCAGTCGATCACGTATTTCAAAGACCCATTCAAGTTAGTCCCAGTCAGCAATATTGCAGAAATAGCGGACAAGTTCACAAGAAACGAAATAATGACGTCAAATGAGGTACGTCAGATCATCGGCATGATGCCTTCTCCAGATCCAAAGGCTGATCAGCTTATCAATAGCAATATCGCACAGCCAAACGAGAGTACCCCACAGGATTATACAGATAAAACAACACAGGAAGGAGAAAATCAAAATGGGTAAATACGATTTTGGTGGTTGGGCTACACGAAATGATCTTGTGTGTAGTGATGGTCGAATCATAAAGAAAGACGCGTTTAAAGATCAGGATGGTGTGACAGTTCCTATTGTCTGGAACCATGATCATGATTCGGTGAATTCTGTATTAGGACATGCCGTACTCGAAAACCGAGAAGATGGTGTGTATGCGTACGGTGTCTTCAATAACACCGAGGAAGGACAGCACGCAAAGGAATTAGTTAAGCATGGGGATATAAGGTCTCTGTCTATATACGCGAACAAGTTGAAACATGCAGGATCTAATGTGGTTCACGGAATCATCAGGGAATTGAGCCTGGTATTAGCAGGGGGTAATCCGGGGGCAACTATCGATTGGGCAATAGCACATGGTGATGGAGAAGACGATGCGTTCGTTGCAAATTACGATGTTGCAGGTTTAGTGCTCTATCACTCAGACGACAAGACAGAAAAGGAGAAAACAGTGGAGGATAACAAGGACACAAAGACGCCAGAGCAGTCAGAAGGTAAGTCTGATGACGACAAGACTGTAGAGGATGTTTATAACACATTAAATGAAGAGCAGAAGAAAGTTGTTGATTTCTTAGTTGGAACAGCAGTTTCTCAGGCAAAAAAAGATAATAAAGAAGGAGATGGAGAAATGGGAACAATCAAGCATAACGTATTCGATCAGGCAGAGATGTCTGAGGGAACAGCGCTTACTCATTCAGACGAGGTAGCAATTATCAAGGCTGCAAAGCAGAGTAATGTTGGATCATTCAGACAGGCACTTAAAGACTATGTTGCAGAGCACAAGGATACTCTTGCACATGGAGCTTTCGCAGATGAGGATGTCGAGCAGCTCTTTCCAGAGTTTGAACTTATTAAGAAGGGTGAGCCAGATACTCTTGAGAGAGATCAGACATGGATTGGCGCTGTAATGAGCAAGATTCATAAGGCGCCTTTTACCAGAATCAGGACAAGAAACGCTGATGCAAGACAGAAGGCCCTTTCACAGGGTTATCAGAAGAAGGGTGACTACAAGACAGATGGTAATCAGATTAAGTTGCTTAGCAGAACAACAGATCCACAGACAGTGTACATCAAGGACGAGCTTCAGAGAGATGACATAGTTGACATCACAGATTTCGATGTAGTTTCGTATCAGTGGAATCTTATGAGACATTCTCTTGACGAGACTCTTGCTCTGGCAGCACTTGTCGGTGACGGCAGAGATGACGGTGATCCTGATAAGATCCATGAAGATCATATCAGATCGATTTGGCATGATGACGAGCTGTACTGTATCAAGAAGGATGTTGATTTTGCAGCCGCTAAGACTAAGCTCCAGGGTACAAACACAGGTGCTAACTTCAGTGAGAATTATATTTACGCTGAGGCACTTATCGAGGCTGCCCTGTACTCAAGAGAGCAGTTCAAGGGATCCGGTACACCAGATTACTACTGCACACCACATGCACTCAACGTAATGCTCCTTGCAAGAGATCTGAATGGTAGAAGAATCTACAGTTCAAAGGCCGATCTTGCAGCAGCACTCAACGTAAACGAGATCCATACCGTAGAGCAGTTTGAGGGACTCACTAGAGTTGATGATAAGTCTAAGAAGCATAAGCTCCTTGGCATCTTTGTAAATCTTACAGATTACACATTTGGTGCTACAAAGGGCGGCGAGGTTACAAAGTTTGATGATTTCGATATTGACTTCAACAGATACAAGTACCTGCTTGAGACACGTATATCAGGAGCCCTCACAAAGCCATACTCAGCTATCGCTCTCGAGGAGCCAGTAGCCTAAGTCGATGAAAGGAGAATACAGAAATGGATAAGATTTTCATGAATTCCACAGATACAAATGTAGCCGCACGAAAGGTTTATACAAAGGCGGCTGACACATTTGCATATGCAGATGCAGACTGTACTGAGAAGATCAACGCAACAGATCTTCAGGACGCATTCATCAAGGGAATGGTTATTGTTGATGCCACAGGCATTCAGTATCTCCCTGTATCATGCGAGGTTAAGAAAAATGTTGCTACAGTTACGTATGTAACTACAGATTCAACTACATCTACCACAGCTAAGCTGGCAACAGTTAAGTCTGAGTAGATCAGATAAGGAGAAATTCAAAATGGCTAAATGGTATGGTGAAATAGGGTATTCTAAAACTATTGAGACTCGAGCTGGGTACTGGGAAGAAAAGATATATGCCCGTAATTATTATGGCGACGCCATGAATAATTATTATCGAAGACAGTCATCTGGAGAGAGTGTTAATCGGAACATCAAGTACGATGTTACCCTGTCTATACTGGCAGATCCACGCCTCATTGAGAATTGCTCAAACATCATATATGCAGAGTATATGGGTACTAAGTGGCAGGTCGATAAGATTGATGCTTCTCAGTACCCTAGACTTCTTTTGACAATCGGGGAGGTGTATACAGAAGATGAGCAGACTTGAACTGCACGCCCTACTCGTTGAGTTATTGGGCAGTACGAACGTGTATTACGAACCCCCTGAGACGTTAAAAATGTCATATCCTGCAATTAGATATCAAAGAACAAAGATACGGAGTAAAAGAGCTGACAACTCAAATTACTCCGTTTTTTATTGCTATGAAATAGTTGTGATTTCAAAAGATCCAGATATTCCGGTAATAGAAAAACTGCTTGAGGTGCCTTACTGCACCCATGACAGGCATTACCGGGCATCTAACCTTCATCACAACGTATTCACACTATATTGTTAGAAAAGGAGATAAAAAACTATGGCAAGTAAAGCAATGGTTTGGGATGCAACCGGACAGAAGTTCTACGAGACAGGTGTATCTAAGGGCGGATTATACCTTCAGGATGAAACTGGTGCATACTCAAAGGGAGTAGCATGGAATGGACTTTCCTCTGTAGCTGAGAATCCATCAGGTGGAGAAGAGACTAAGATCTATGCAGATAATCAGAAGTATCTCTCACTGTATTCAGCAGAGGACTTTGGAGCTACAGTCGAATGTTACACAACACCTGATGAGTTTGATGCCTGCGATGGTAAGAAGACAATTGCAAAGGGTGTAACAATCCGTCAGCAGGATAGGAAGACATTTGGTATGACTTACCAGACAATCCTGGGGAACGATACCAAGAAGGATGAGTATGGATACAAGATCCATATTATCTATGGAGCAGTGGCAAAGCCATCATCCAAGACTCACTCATCAACAAATGAGAGTCCAGAGGCATCAACCATGTCATACGAGCTTTCGACAACTCCTGTTGCTGTAACTGGCGGTAAGCCTACGGCATACCTTGAGATCTCAAGTGTTGATGTCGGAGAGGCAGCTATGACAGCTATCAAGAAGGTTCTCTATGGTGATGAGACCACAGATCCAAGACTTCCACTTCCAGATGAGATCGCACAGATCATCACAGAGGCACAGGCAGCGTAGTATTCTGTCTGAAATAATGACTATTTGTAGCCCCCAGCATGTCTAATTAGATGTGTTGGGGACTTTTTATTAAGGAGGAAAACAATATGTTAAAGAAAACATTTGAATATGACGATTACAACGGAAACAAGATTAAAGAGGACGTATACTTCCATCTTAGTGAAGCTGAGCTTACAGAGATGACACTTTCTGAGGCAGGTGGACTGGATAAAATGCTTCAGAAGATCGTAGACGCAAAGGATACAACAGAGATAATCAAGGTGCTTAAAGAGGTTATCTGTAAGTCATACGGAGAGCTTGCACCAGATGGTAAGTCATTCCGTAAGACAGACGAGAAGGGTAATCCGCTCTATCTCAATTTTATAGCAACACCAATGTACGATAAGCTTTACATGGAGCTGGCTACAAATGATGAAGCAGGCGCCGACTTTGTAAACGGAATCTTGCCTAAGAGTGTAACAGAGAAGATGAAAGAAACAGCTATGGCTAATAGCGGAAACGCATTGGCAAGCGTGTAATAGAGAGGTGATCCAGAGTGCTTCAGATTACTGTACCGAAAACTGAAATATTCAATGAGAATACGAATCAGTTTTTGTGGATTCCAGAAACCACGATACAGATGGAGCACTCCTTGGTGTCACTTTCAAAATGGGAAGAGAAGTATCACAAAGCGTATCTCGACCCGAAACTTCAACATTCAGCAACAGAAATACTCGACTATTTTAAATGTATGACAATCACAAAAAATGTGAAAGATTCAGTGTTTCTCGCTTTATCTCAGCGAAATATAGAAGAGATCTCTTCTTATATTAATGATCCCATGACTGCAACAACATTCAATGAAATGGCTACGACCAAAAAACACAGCAGCAAGTTCATAACATCAGAGTATTTATATTTCTGCATGTTTAGCCTTGGTGTTCCTATTGAATGTGAGAAGTGGCACCTCAATCGACTGATGACATTGCTCAAGATATTTGAGGAAGAGAATAAACCACAGAAAAAACGATCGGAAGCAGAGACTCTGAATTATTATGCAAAGCTGAATGCAGAAAGAAAAAGAAAATGGCACACGAAGGGGTGACCGGATAGGGGGATTGTATGAGCGCTATTCAGTTTAAGCAGAAAGGCGACTTCTCAAAACTTACGAGTTTTCTTGAACGAGCCAAAGAAGGAATACATCTTGGAAAACTCAATAAGTATGGCAGAGTTGGGGTAGAAGCATTGGCTTCAGCAACACCTGTGGACTCAGGAGAAACCGCCAACTCATGGTATTACAAGATAGAAAACCAGAACGGAACAGCTACAATCTCTTTTTTAAATTCAAACGTGAATGAAGGGGTTCCGATAGCTGTGATACTACAATACGGACACGGAACCGGTACTGGGGGCTGGGTAGAAGGAAGGGATTATATCAATCCTGCTATCCGGCCTATTTTTGACCAAATAGCAAATGATGCATGGAAGGATGTGATAAGTGGATGAGCAACACAATCGATGAAAAAGTTGTCGAGATGAAATTTGACAACAAAAACTTTGAAACAAATGTCAAAACAACCATGACATCATTGGATAGATTGAAAGAAAAACTTCAGCTTAGGGGTTCTGAGAAAAGCTTTCAAGCTATAGACAGCGCAGCCAAGAGTGTATCATTTGACAGTCTTATATCGAATGTTGAATATCTCAGAAAACGATTTTCAGTTATGGGTATAGCCGGAATGCAGGTTGTACAGAACCTTACAAATACGGTCATGACATCCGTAACAAAAGCGAAAAACTTTGTCGAGCAGGCTGTATCAGGTGGCGGTCTCAGCAGAGCCATGAAACTTGACCAGGCAAACTTCAAGCTTATGGGATTGTTGGATAATGATGCAAAACAGGTAGCATCAATAATGGAAGATGTCGACTATGGCGTATCGGGAACTGCGTACAGTCTTGATGCAGCGGCAGGTGTAGCAGCTCAGCTTGCGGCTTCTGGTATGCGGGCTGGTGACGGCATGAAACATGCATTATTAGGTATATCTGGCCTGGCGGCAATGACTGGAAGTAGCTACGAAGACATAGGTCGTATATATACCCAGATTTCTGGTCAGGGAAGGATGATGGGCGATCAGTTACTTCAGCTTTCTGGTCGTGGTATGAATGCCGCAGCAACATTGGCTAAAGCGCTTAATACTACCGAAGCGGATATTCGAGACAAAGTATCAAAAGGTGAGATTGATTTTAATACTTTCTCAGAAGTAATGTTCAAAGAGTATGGTCAGCATGCCAAGAAAGCTAATGAAACTGTAGAGGGCGCCTTTGCTAATGTTAAATCAGCACTGGCAAAAATAGGAGCAAACTTCTATGAACCACTTATAAAGCAGAATGGTCCATTAGTTGAATTACTCAATACAATAAGATTAAAAATCAATGATATTAAGGAAATAACATTACCATTTGTAGAGAGTGCCTCTAAAGGCGTAGCCAGGCTTATCAATTACGCAAATACTTTGGTAAACAAGATCAATCCAAAAACACTGTTCAGCGGATTAACTTCAAAATGGGATAATCTCATGAATAAGATAAGTGAAGCTGGCGTATCCGAAGATACCTTTACAGCAAAACTTAAAGAGGTTGCTAAAGAACAAGGCATAAACATAGATTCGTTGCTGAAGAAGTATGGCTCACTGGCAAATATCTTTGCCAAGGGTAAATTATCTGGCAGTTTGATAATAGATACTCTGAAAAGGCTCACAAATGTCACATCCAAAGCATCTGAGTCTACACAGGACATAACTAACAAGGTTGAATACTTCAATGATGTTGTCTCGAAAACTATTCGCGGAGATTTTGGTAATGGTGAGGAAAGAATAAAGGCGCTCACCGCAGCCAACTACGATTATGCTCAGGTACAGGCTTTGGTTAATAAAGTCTGGGAGCGTAATGGGCATAACTGGTCTGATTGCACGTTGAGTGCAGATGAGCTCACAGAGGCCATGGCAAGTCTGTCAGATAAAGAAGCGGAAACTTTGGGACTTACCGAAGACCAGATAAAGACACTTCGAGATCTTGCAACACAGGCGGAAAAGACAGGTACTCCGATTAGCGAGCTGATAGCGAGTCTGAACAAACCAAGCGGTAAAGAGTTACTTATAGAGTCTTTCCAGAATGCAGTAAAAGGTGCAACGCAGGTTGCTAAGGCATTCAAACAGGCTTTTTCAGAAATGTTTGTGTCGACTGGTAGCGGCACAGAAAGTGTCGTGTATAAGTTAATAGAACGTATTCGCGATTTATCAGAATATTTGGTAATTAACGATGAAAAATTTGATAAATTGAAGAGAACTATAAAAGGTTTTATTGCACTTATTCAGATAGTAAGCGATATAACAAGTGGCGGATTAAAAATCGCATTCAAGTTGATCAGCGGAGTATTAAAATATTTTGACATAGATATATTATCCGTTACTGCGACAATCGGTGATTTTTTGGTAAAATTCCATGAAACTGTAAATGTCAGCGATGCAGTTGGAAAAGCACTAGACGCAGTATTACCACACATAGCGAAAATTATAACTAATGTGAAAAAACTGGGCAATGGAATAAAAGAAATTGCTAAATTACCATCTTTTGAAGTGATAAAGGACAAGGTAGTTCAGATAGGAAATATATTCGGCGGATTTATAAAAAAAATTACTACTAAAATGCATTTTCCAACAATTGAAGATTTTCTGAAACTTCTCGAAAATGTCTGGGATATTGGATCAAAAATAGGTGAAAAAGTAGTATCGATTGGTAAAAAAATCGGAACTGCATTAGCGGATGCCTTCGGATTTGTTGATGCTGATTCGTCTTTTGAGCATTTTTTAGATATATTCGATAGTAGTGTTATATCCGGAATATTAGTTGGTATTTTGCTTTTTGTTAATAATGTTAAGAAGGCTGTATCAGATATGTCTGGTATGACGAATTCTGCAAAAGGAATGTTCGGGTCACTAGGTAAGATGTTTAAGGGAATAACGTCGGTTCTTGACTCTGTGCGTGCATGCTTTGAGGAATATCAGAAAACTTTAAAAGCTAAGACGTTGCTTACAATAGCGTCTGCAATAGCAATTCTTACGGCATCGATAGTTGTTTTGTCATTGATTAATCCTAAAAAACTCGCTGTAGCATTAGGTGCCATAACTACTATGGCAACAGAATTAATGACAGCAATGTGGATATTCAATAAAATAGATGGCGACTATAAAGGTGCTGGAAAAGCGGCGATCCTTATGGTCGGAATGTCCGCAGCGATATTAATTTTGTCATCTGCGGTGAAAAAAATGTCGTCTTTGTCGTGGGTAGAACTCAGTAAAGGGTTGAGTGGAGTAACCATTCTTCTCGGCGAGTTAGTCGCAGTTTCTGTTATTCTCGGAAATAACAATACAAAGATGATAAAAGGGTCTGTTGGTATAGTGCTTTTAGCAGAAGCAATCAAGATACTGTCAACAGCTTGTATAAATATTAGCGGATTAAGCTGGGGAGAATTAGTCAAAGGGCTTACGGGAATAACCGTTATATTAGGTGGACTTATTGCCGCGTCGATGGTTTTAAGCGAAAATGAGACAAAGATGATAAAAGGCTCTGTAGGTATAATATTACTTTCAGCGGCCTTGAAAATTCTTACATCAGTATGTAGCGATTTTGGTGCGATGAGTTGGGAAGAAATTGCTAAAGGACTTGTCAGTGTATCAGCACTACTTGCTGTTTTGGTTGGATTATCAATAGAATTATCAAACAATGGTGCAAAAATGACTGCTGGTGCATTAGGAGTAGTAGTATTAGCTGGCGGCTTGGAAATAGTTGCCGATGTATGTAAGCAGTTTTCCAATATGGAATGGGAGCAGATCGGCAAAGGACTTGCGGGTGTTGCTGGAATGCTTGCAGCACTTACAATAGCACTAAAAAATATGCCCAAAAATATATTGGGAATAGGCGTTGGCCTATTAGCGGTTGCTGGGGCACTAACAATAGTGAGTAATGCGGTTATCACTTTGGGCGATGAAACCGACGATAATCTATCAAAAGGGATTATCAGTATTACTGTATTATTAGCAGCAGTAGCAACTGCACTTAATTGTATGAATGGTACATTAAGCGGCTCAGCAGCATTATTGGTGGCATCAGCAGCTCTAGCCATTTTATGCCCAGTGGTCAAGGCTTTTGGTGATATGAAACTCACAGAAATAGGAAAAAGTCTTCTGATGTTAGCTGGTGTGTTTACGGTACTTGGGGTTACTGGGTTACTTATAGCACCAGTAGTACCAGGATTACTATTATTAGGTGCATCATTGACATTGATCGGGGTTGGTGCTGTAGCGTGCGCCGCAGGATTACTGTTAGTGGCAACATCGATTAGTACATTGGCAGTTACAGGGGCAACCCAAGCAACTGCTGCGATAGGGGCTATTTCTGTGTTTGTTTCGGGTTTAACATCGCTGATTCCTGATATACTGGCCGGAATAGGTGATTGTGCCGTAGCAATAGCGGAATGTTTTTACAAATTAATAGTCGCTGGATTGAATACGTTGATAGAATATGCGCCGCAAATAGTTTCATTAGTGATATCGCTTCTTGTAAAAATCCTTGATACACTATCTGAGCATATTCCTGAATTGGTTACATCAGTTGTAAATTTCTTTGCATCATTATTCCAGAGTGTTATTGATGCGTTGAAAACAATAGACACAGAAACCCTTATCAATGGTATTGCCGGCATTGGCTTATTAACTGCTTTGATGGTGGCATTGGCGGCTTGTGCATTATTAGCTCCGGCAGCAATGGTTGGAGTGGTAGCAGTAGGGGTGGTTATTGCTGAACTTACATTAGTAATATCTGCAATAGGAGCATTGGCACAATTACCAGGGCTTAAATGGCTGCTATCAAAAGGTGCTGAAATATTGCCGATGGTAGGGAATGCTATAGGCGGGTTCCTTGGGGCATTAATTGGCACTTTTGCTGAGTATGCTACCGATCATTTACCAAACATAGCTACAAATCTGTCTGATTTTATAACGAATCTTGCCCCATTCATAGACGGACTTTCAACTATAGAGCCAACAGCCATGGAAGGTGCTAAGGCGCTGGCAGAGACACTTCTGTTACTTACAGCAGCCAGTTTGTTAGAGAGTCTCACAAAGTTCCTTGGTGGTGGAGTTGATTATGACCAGCTTGCCCTAGATTTAGCTGCTTATGGTAAGGCTGTAGTGGCATTCTCAAATGCGACAAAGGGTAAGATAGACGGTGATTCGGTGACCGTAGCAGCAAATGCTGGAAAGGTGCTGGCAGAGCTTCAGAAGTCTATACCGCGTTCTGGTGGATGGGCACAGAAGATCATGGGCGAAAAGGACATGAGCGCATTCTCTGACGGTATCACAGCTTTTGGAGATGCTATAGTCGCATTCTCAAACACGATAGTTCAAAATGGTGGAATTGACAAAGACGCTGTAGACAATGCTGCAAAGTGTGGCGAAATCATGGCTGCATTGAACGATAAGATCCCGGCGCAAGATGGGGTATGGCAGTGCTTTACTGGTGAGAAAAAACTCAGTACATTTGGCGCCAATCTCAAGGACTTCGGCGGTGCTCTTGTTGAGTTCAGTAATATTGTTGCTGGTAAGACTGATAAGGGTTCGCTGGATCCAGATGCGATTAACAAAGCAAAAGATATGGGCGAGTTGATGGTGACATTGAACGAAGCTGTTCCCGCGACTGGCGGCATTATAGCATACTTCAAAGGCGATAACAGTTTAGGCTCATTTGGCGAAAACATTGTAGCATTTGGTAGTGCATTGGTTGACTTTTCTAACAATGTAAGCGGAAAAATCAGTGACGATGCAGTAAATGCCGCTGACAATGCTGGCCAGATGATGGTAAATCTTCAGAAACAGATTTCTGGATTGAATGACGATTCATTTGATTGTCTTGATTCTCTTGGAAGTGCTCTCGAAACATGGGGTTCACATCTCAACAATTATTCAGCTAATATTTCAGGTGTAGATACTGGCCAGCTAGGAACAGTGACAGATGAAATAAGTACTCTATATTCCTTCGTAGAAAAGATGACAACGTTTGATGCGGATGGACTTTCTCAGTTCACAGCAAGTCTCAATGATATAGGTACGATCAGTCTGGATAACTTTGTGAATGCTTTCGGTGATGCGGGAGATAAGGCTTCCTCTGTCATAACCACATTTATTGACAATATGATAAACAAAGTAAATGGCAGAAAGCAGAAGTGGGAGAATGCTGGTAGTTCGGCAATGATCGTGTTCAAGAAAGGAATCAGTAATAAATCCGGGGAAGTAGCATCGGCAGCGGGGACAGTTGCGGATGACAGTGTCAATAAAGTCGCCGATTACAAAGACAACTTTTACAAAGTTGGTGTTTATCTTATGGAAGGTATGGCACAGGGAATCGATGACAATGCTGATAAAGCGGTTAAGGCTGTTCGTAGAATGGCTAACCGGTTACCACAGATTGCAAGAATTGTATTACAGATTCACTCACCTTCAAAGGTGTTTGACAGGCTTGGACAGTATCTTCCAGAAGGTATGGCAAATGGTGTTATACGAGGTGGACAGTCTGTGTATAGTGCTATAAGTAATATATCCAATACTGTCATAGACAAGGCCGGAACGGTAATGTCAATGATTTCAGATGCGCTGAATCTCGACCTTGATTACGAGCCAACAATAACACCAGTGGTTGATATGGGTAATGTGACAAGCAGTATGGATGCTATCAACAGTATGCTCAACAGAAACCCACTGATGTTTACAGGTGTCGGTTCAGGAACAATAGATATGATAGCCAATCGAAGAAATAATCAAAATGGAAATTCTGATGTTATAGACGCTATTGACCGATTGGCAAAGAACATAAATCAGACTCCAGGAAATACATATAACGTGAACGGAATAACTTATGACGACGGAAGCAATATCGCATCTGTTGTCGAACAGTTAGTACGAGCAGCTGTAGTGGAGAGGAGGGCATAAGCATGGGTAAGAAAGTCACAAACCTCAAGGTTACCAAACAGACTGGAACCGATAATACATATTTTGCTACATGGGAGTTTGCAGAGCCTAAGGTTTATACCAAGTCCAAATATGTTCTCGTGGGTTCTGTTGTATCTTTTGATTATCTCGAGTCGGAGATCGTGCAGTTCACCAATGGTGTTAAGGTCAGTTCAGATGTGAAGAATGATACGTGGAAGGTTGCCGATATAAAAGGTAACAATGCGAGGTTAGGCAAGAATAAATCAGGTACAAAGAACCTGAATAGTACGGTGTCTATGAAACACCTCAAGAATGCTGATAATGGAAAGAAAGCACTGATACCCATTGCAAATACTGACCATTACAGTGTGCATTGGTATTACAGTAGTGGAGATGGTGTGTGGTTTGATGGCGGTGCATCGGATGTCAAAGTCAAGAACGCCACATACACCCCTCCAAGTAATGCCATAAGAATGAAATGTGTGGTCAAACCGGTGTCTAAAACGTATAAGGAAAATGTAAAATCTGGAAAGACCACAAAACAGGTAACTAAGAGTTACTGGACTGGGGATGCTGTATCGGTTATACGAAGCGTCGAGGGAGTAAACAACCCGGAGACTCTAGGGGCACCTACGGTATCCATAGACCAGTACAAGCTCACAGCAAGCATCGACAACATCACAGATTCTAAGTGTGATAAAGTGTCATTCTATATACTCAAAGATAAGAAAAAAGCAAAGATAGTTACAGCAGAGGTAAAAGCATCCAAGGCATCAATAACGATCACTGTGGATGCTGGCTGTAGCTATGATGTAAGATGTAGAGCCATCAATGTAGTGAGCTCGAAGACAAGTATAACCGGTGAATGGGGCGAATGGACATATGATACAAAGTCTGCACCAGGTAAGATAAAAAAGATCACGAGTGTAAAAGCTCTTACAGAAACATCAGCATACATAAGCTGGGACAAGGTCGCACAGGCCGAGAAATATGAAATAGAATACACTGAAAAGAAAGAGTACTTTGACAGTTCTAATGCGGTAAGTTCTACATCCGTTGATGCAAATGTAAATCATGCCGAGATAACAGGGCTTACAACAGGAACAAGGTATTATTTCAGAGTCAGAGTAACTAATAGTGCCGGCTCATCAAACTGGACGACGGGAACATATACAGTTGCTCTAGGAACCAAACCATCTGCCCCAACAACATGGTCAAATAAGACTGTGTTAGGTATAGGCGAGAAGATCTTACTTTATTGGGTTCAGAATTCAGAGGATGGGTCAGACCAGTCACATGCGCAGCTTAATTTGAGTATTGATGGCGTATCACAGCCGACAATAAACCTGGACAAATATATTGGCAAGGACGATACAAACAGTGTTTATACTATAGACACAAAGAACTATACGAAAGACACAGTGATAAAATGGTCAATCCGAACAGCAGGTGTTACCGGAGAATACGGCGACTGGTCAATAACCAGAGAAGTGAAAGTGTATGCACAGCCAACAGTACAGCTTACGTTAAGTAATAAGAATAATGAACCAATCACTGAGATCACATCGTTCCCAATAGTACTTGAATGTACAACTCAGCCTGATACACAGAAACTCATAAGTGCGAGCGTGACAATATCAGCAAATGATACATACCAGACAATGGACAACTTGGGTAACTTCAAAATGGTATATGCAGGGGATGTGATATTCAATAAGTATTACAGTGGAACTCCGCAGACATCCAAGGACGGTGTAGAATATGACGACAACAGAACTGCCATTACACTTAGCGCTAACAACATAGATTTTGAAAGTGGTCATACTTATACGATCAACTGTGTTGTAGCATTAGATTCTGGGCTTACTGCGACAGATACCATAGAAATGACTGTGGAATGGGAAGAAAACAAGTTATCCCCAGATGCGTCAATAGTAATCGACCCAGAAACACTCACGGCAATTATCAGTCCATGGTGCGTTGATGAGAATGAAGAACTTGCAGTCGATGTATTGTTATCAGTGTACAGAAGAGAGTTTGACGGCACCTTTACGGAAATAGAAACAGGCATAGCAAATACAATGGGTATTTCAGTGCCAGACCAGCATCCGGCTCTTGACACGGCAAGTTATAGGATAATTGCAATAGATCAGAACACTGGGGTAGTCAGTTATGCAGATGTAGCAGAAGATGTCGGAGAAACTGCTGTAATAATCCAGTGGGATGAACAGTGGGGATCATATGATGCTTCGGGTGGAGATGGGGATGCTTTGGAGGAACCTGCATGGACATGCAAGATGCTCAGACTTCCTTATAATATTGACATCTCAGATAGCTTTAATCCAGATACAGAGTTACTTGAATATGCTGGTAGAGAGCATCCTGTTAGCTATTACGGAACACAGATAGGACATACATCGAACTGGAATGTAGTCATACCACACAATGATAAAGATACGCTTTCGATGATCCGGGAGCTTACAAGATGGCTTAACGATGTATATGTAAGAGAACCGTCCGGTACAGGTTACTGGGCAAGCATTTCTGTATCCTACAGCCAGACACATTGCGAGTTAACTACACCGGTACAGTTCAGTGTAACACGAGTCGAAGGGGGTAAGTGATATGCCTGATTGGACAAAACCAATGCAGCAGACATACGAATACTACATTGTCGATCCTGCGACATGGCGGGATACCGAACGGCTTATGAACGTGAAGATGGGTGCAACAATATCGAGGGACGCTGATGCTGATACACTTGGCTCAGCGTCTTTTGATTTATCAGAGAGTATTGGGGAATGTTACATAAGGACATACCTCGTCACAATTCAAAATGGGATACGTGAACGGTTTCCATTGGGGACGCATATGGTTCAGACACCATCAGAAGAGTTTGATGGTAAGGCAAAAAGCGTATCTGTAGATGCGTATACACCGCTTATCGAGTTGAAAGAAAATCCGCCCCCACTTGGCTTTTCCATACGGAAGGGTGAACCGATAATGGACAATGTGTGCTCACTAACCAAGTCGCATGCGAGGGCGCCGGTGATAGAGTGCACAGACAATAAGAAATTGGAAGTGGATTTCGTTTCTAATACGGACGACAACTGGCTAACGTTCCTGAAAGATCTGAGCAGTAATGCAAAGTACGAGTACGAACTTGACGATCTGGGACAGATATGTTTTAGACCAGTGCAGGAGGTTACGGCATTACAACCGGTTGTTATTTTCGACGATAGCAACAGTTCTATACTTTTACCAAGTATAACAATCAGCAGGGACCTTTATGGGATACCAAATGTTGTGGAGATACTGTATTCCGGAAACAATCTCACATATCAGACAAGAGCGGTCAACAACGACCCGAATAGCCCGATATCTACAGTGAATCGTGGGCGGGAAATAATTCGCAGAGTGACGAATCCGTCGCTTACAGGGAATCCAACAAAAGCACAGATTGACGAATATGCAAGGCAGTTGTTAAAAACACTGTCTACACTAGAATATACTGTGAGTTATTCCCATGGGTATTATCCAGTTCGGGTTGGGGATTGTGTTCTGCTTAATTATGAAAGGGCAGGGATACTCAATCAGAAAGCAAAAATCATAAGTCAGTCTATCAAGTGTACAACAGGATGCGTTGTCACAGAAAAGGCAATATATACAAATAGTTTATGGGGGTGATGAGCCATGCAATTATCGGCGGATCTTGTATCTAAATTTGTTAAGGCAACCAAGGATACAAAAACACAGGATGGTACAACTATGTACGGCACAGTGGTGATGCAGAACGGTACCCCATATGTACGACTTGATGGTTCTGAGATACTCACCCCGGTTACATCTATGGCGGATGTGCACAGTCTTGAGCGGGTAATGGTTCTTGTTAAGGATCATACAGCAACAATAATGGGAAATATATCTTCACCATCAGCTCGAAGCGATGATGTTAAAGTACTTACTGAAGTTGTTGCTGACAAGGCGAGTATTGGCGATCTCAAGACAATAAATGCAGATATAGAGAATCTCAAGGCTGATAACGTAGAGATATCCGATAAGTTGACAGCTACAGAAGCCGATATAAAAGATCTCGAAGCAGATAATGTCACTATAAATGAAAAACTTACAGCTAATAATGCCAGCATCAAGGAACTTGAAGTGGACAATGTCAGCATACATGAGAAACTCACTGCCAATGATGCAACCATAGAAGAACTTCAAACCAGGAAGCTTGATGCAAAACTGGCTGATATAAAGTATGCACAGATAGATTTTGCAAATATAGGCAAGGCGGCGCTGGAGCAGTTCTTTGCGAAAAGCGGTTTGATAGAAAATGTCGTGGTTGGCGATCAGCAGATAACTGGCACATTGGTTGGTGTAACTATCCTTGGTGACAGCATCAAGGGCGGTACAGTCATAGCAGATAAGCTGGTTATCAAAGGAGAAGATGGACTGTACTACAAGCTGAATACCGATGGTAACACGGTAGAGAAAGAGCAGACGGATTACAATAGCCTTGATGGCGGTGTGATCAGAGCCAAGTCTATCACGGCAACTAAGATAGCTGTTGATGATCTTGTGGCATTTGGAGCAACAATAGGTGGCTGGCATATAGTGGATGGCGGTTTATACTCTGGCACAAAGGAGAGTATGAGTAATATCTCCCGGGGGACATATCTCGGAAGTGATGGCCAGATAAATATTGGTGATTCTGACAATTTCATAATGTTCTATGTAGATAATAAGGGAGAATCCCATCTTGTCATATCGGCAGATAAGTTCACCCTTGGCAAGCAGAATATAGAAAACGTTATAAGTGACATAAAACAGGATGTCAATAATGTCAGAGATGAGATAACCACACTCCTGAGAATAGAATCATCGCGAGGTACTGTATTTAAGAATAATGCAGTATCCACGGTGTTATCGGTTGTTATATATCATGGAAAAGATAGGATAACCGATATAGACAGGTTGCACGAGGTATATGGAAACTCTGCATATATTCAGTGGAAGTGGCAGAGGTTAGACGAAGATTCATACGGGATTATTTCATCCGCCGACTCGAGAATGGGGAACGACGGATTTTCTTTTACCCTTTCGCCAGATGACGTAGACGTAAAAGTGACGTTTATGTGTGAACTCATAACAGATTAAGGAGGTTTTATATTATGGCTATAAAATCAGCAGATCAGATTACTATTTTAGATGTTTCAGATGCCTATAACGTTGTATTGACATCTGAGGCGTATACATTTATAGGAAACACATCGGGTGCACCAGCAGGTTTAAGTTGTACAACCGAGGCGGTAGCATATTGCGGATCAAATCAGTGTTCTGCGGTTAATGTGGATGCAAAGAGCATTGTATGCCCAACTGGTATAACTGCAACAGTAGAGAATAGTGGAACAAAGAGTCCAAAGATAACATTCAGGATAACAGCACTCATTACCACAGCTTGCGAGGCAACAATACCAATAAGTGTTGATGATGTAACAATCAACAAGAAGTTCTCGTTTGCAGTTGCAAAAACAGGACAGACGGGACAGACAGGGGCATCTGGAATCAGTATAACGGGTGTAAAGATGCACTATCTTGCGACTAGTGCTGCTAGTAATGTAACAACGGCTACGTCTGGTTGGACTGACACTATTCAGACAACAGATGCTACAAAGAAGTATCTCTGGGCATATCAGACGATCTCATATTCGTCAGGCAATCCAACTAACACTGCACCAGCGATCATCGGTACATATGGTGATAGAGGACAGACAGGAAGTCAGGGGGTTAGTATTACAGGGGTAACGAATTACTACCTTGCTACAACGGCATCCACTGGAGTAACAACAGCTACGGCAGGATTTACGACTACTATGCAGGCTACGGACACCACAAAGAAGTATCTGTGGTCATATCAGCAGATAAAATATTCAAACAACACAACATCGAACACTGTACCAACTATCATAGGCACACATGGGGCTACAGGTGCAAAAGGAGATGCTGGATCTGATGCTATAACGCTCACCATTACAACATCCAATGGCAGTATATTCAAGAACAATACTGGAGAAACTGTTCTCACTGCTCACGTGTTTAAGGGGGCTGTGGAGCAGAAGATAGGCGATGGCGGTGTTGTATCAGGTCTTGGTACAGTCAAATGGTATAAGGGAACTGTAACGTCAAGTTCTGCGCCAATAGCAACAGGCGCAACATATACAGTCTCAGCCAAAAATGTATTGAACTCTGAAGTATATACATGTCAGCTTGAATAGGAGGTGCTTTGTATGGCTGAAGTTAAAAAGCCACGAGCTCAAATAACCATCTCAAGAATAATAGACATTGAATCTGTTACGAGATATTACAAACTACAGTCAGCAAGTGCAGCGGCACCGTCTAAACCTACAGATGATGCTGCTATTCCATCTGGCTGGACGAAAACAGAGCCGGCATATCAAAACGGAGCAACTAATAGGCTATATTTTGTCGACCAGACAATAATGACAAATGGGAGCATCTATTATTCGCAGGTATCTTTGTCAAGTAGCTATGAGGCAGCAAAAGAGGCGTGGAATAAAGCAAATAATGCTCAGAAGACTGCCGATGGTATTGCCAATAACATTTATGTTCCCGGTACGGTACAAATAAATGGTGGGAAGATCCAGGCTGGTTCGCTTGATGTATCTAAAATATTGATGGGAGACCCTTCAAATTTATCACAGCTTAGCGAACATACATATAAGAATTTAGGGTGGTCGTCCAAAAGCAATGAAAAAGAAGATTATCAAGTAACATTTACTCAAAATCTTCAGTCACCTGTTGGTGATAGACCGGAATACAACTTGAAAGTTCCGGTTAGCTTTACATACTCAGGAAATCCACAAGGAATGAAATATTTATTGACTATGGACGATTACGATATAGTGGGTTATATAGCATCTACAGGTAAAACTGAATCATTGAAAGATCAATCTTACTTTAGTTTATCGCCAAAGATCTTATATACTATGCCATCGTCGATGCAGCCATATGTTAAATTTGAGAACATAGCAAGTAATGCATGGGTGTTATCTATGCCAGAATCTATATCACTAGTAAAAGACTTTCAATTTTATATGTGTATAGCGAAAGCGGATGGCGTTCCATCAGAATTGGCATATATTACGCTCAGCATCTCAAATTTGCGAATAACAAAAATCACAGATGGGTCTAGTATAACGGGTATAATCAAGAGTACAAATTATGTCGAAGATTCTAATGGGGATTGTATAAGTGGGATGATGACCAATTATTCGTCCGGCGAGATACGAACGCCAAACGGTAGATGGGATGATGATGGGTTAAATATAAACCAATTGAATGCTACCGGTGGCAAAATTGGTGCATGGGTGTTAGATGATGGTGCATTATATTCGGAGAGAACTGGTGTTTTTGATGGTACTAAATATACGACTATGGTAAAGCTTTCTCCATTGCGAACTATAAGTGACGGAGAGGCGACACTTGCCGATTATCAGTATCCGATACAGATAATGGAAAAAGGGGAAGTACTGTTTGGTATATCTGAGACGGGCAATATCGAAAACAAAGGATTGGCAACTCTAGCGGGAAGATGGCGATTTAATGCCGGTCGAATAATCAGCAAAATTGGACTAAGTATGGGCGCTGGTGGAGCAGGGTTAATACTCTGTGATGAAGATGGTAAACCAGTTATTTGGATACAGGACAAGAACAGCAAGCAGACATTTCGAGTTGATCGAGATGGCACAATGTACCACAATGATAATGCTTTAGGTGAAGTAATAACAAAAAATGTTGGTGCAAAATCCATGAGCTCAGGTACTTGGACAGACACAGGCGCATCAGTTACGTTGCCAGCAGGAAAATACGTTGTTAATGGTACAGTACTGTTTAATAGTGCCGCTAATGGACAGAGGGGCGCCCGATTTGCCACATCATCTACTGACTACTTCAGAGAGAGCCAGCAGATGAATATAGCCGGAACAACAAAAGGAGTAACAAGTGTACAGTGTTCATATATTGCGAACTTGAAAACACCAACAAAACTCAACCTTCAGGGAATACAGTCAAGTGGCGCGGCATTGAGCACTATTAACAGTTACATTCAGGCAATCAGAATAGCATAAGTCGGAAAGGATAGAAAGATATGAGCATATTGATACATATAATAGTGCCTGTCATCGTTGCGGTACTGGCGTCATCTGGATTATGGGCATTTTTGCTTAAAAAATCAGATAAAAAAGACGCTCAGTCAGAAATGCTGATGGGCTTGGCGCATGACCGGATATTGTACTTAGGAAAAAGTTATCTTGCACGTTCGCCTACATATATAACGATGGACGAGTATGACAATCTCAAGAATTATTTATATGAGCCCTATAAAAAACTTGGCGGTAATGGTACTGCCGAGCGGGTTATGGATGAGATTGACAAACTCCCCATTACGCCAAATGATCACGGAAAGGAGTAGATTAAAATGGAGAAAATTTCATTATTACTTATCGCAGTTGCGATTATATGCACTGTGATCACAGTCATCACACAGTTTACAAAGGAATTAAGATTCCTTAAAAAGATACCAACCTCACTACAGGTACTCATCACGAGCATCATTGTATGTGAGGTCTTTTTATTTGGGGTTCTTTCATATTATAATATCGCACTCATGTGGTATTACCCGGTAGCTATTCTGTTTGCATCTTTTCTTATTGCTTATATTTGCATGTTTGGTTGGGAAAAGCTCATAGAAATGTTCAAGCGCTTTTGGAAAAAGGAGAGTGATTTTTGATGAATGGAATAGATATATCAGCGCATCAGGATGGCATTAACCTCTCTAAGGTGGCTTGCGACTTTATAATAGTCAAGGCTACCGAGGGATCAGACTACTTCAATAGGTGTTTCAATGACCATGCTAACAAGACGCTCAAACTTGGACGCTTACTGGGTATGTATCACTATGCAAATGGAGGGGACGTCAAGAAGGAGGCAGATTTCTTCTTAGGTAAGATAAAGAAGTTCATAGGTAAGGGGATCATAGCCCTTGATTGGGAAGCCGACAACAATCCTAGATTTGGCAGAGATGATACGGAGTGGTGCGAGGCATGGTGCGACTATATATATCGTAAAACTGGAATTAAGCCTTTCATCTATATACAGAAGTCGATGATGGATATAGTTAAGTCTGCTGGATACCCACTCTGGATAGCTCAGTATGCAGATGATAACGATACTGGATTCCAGAAGACTCCTTGGAATGAGGGCTCTTATAACTGCATTATCAGGCAGTACTCTTCCCATGGACGACTCAACGGATATAATGGTAATCTTGACCTCAACAAGGCATACATATCTAAGACGACATGGCAGAAATATGCAGGAGTTAAGACCGCAGTTTCGTCAACAACCAAACCAACCACAAAGAAGAAGTCCATTGCAACGATAGCAAAGGAAGTCCTCGCAGGCAAATGGGGGAACGGCGACGTTAGAAAGTCGAAGTTGACTAAGGCTGGATACGACTACAATAAGGTGCAGAATGAAGTCAACAAGCAGGTAAAGGCTTCTCATGTAAAGTCTACCGACGAGATTGCACGAGAGGTAATTGCCGGTAAATGGGGGAACGGCGAAGAGCGCAAGACCAAGCTCAAGAAAGCTGGATACGACCCGGAAAAGATCCAGAAGCGAGTCAATGAATTGATGGCTAGATAGTCAACGATAGCATCAAAATGGGGTAAAAAGTGGTGTATTATTACAATATGCATACTATTAACGCATACAATCGTTGAAAATAAAGGACTTACAGCATCTGTTGAGGAAGCTGCTAACGCTGGCAAGTTCTAAATAAAAACCTAGTATTTAAACGATTTAGAGGGCTTTTAGAGAGATCTAAAGGCTCTCTATTTTTTTGATTTTTAAATTCTTTGAAGGTTGAAATCAATTTTGATGAATACAAATTTGGCATGCTTGTATATTATGATGATGACAGCCATACATATGAAATATTGCTTTGATATTCAGCATTAGTTGGAAAACGGGAGTTGCTAAGGAATTTTACAGCAACTCTTTTGTTTTATTTTGTCAAGACTTGTTTTATATTTATTCGGTATTATAATTGCCTTACATATCAAATGGAAGGGGTGATTAAAATGGATAGAACTATAGTAGTAGAATATTTTGATGGCGAGAAGAAAGTAAAAAAAGTTATAATTTTAAAATAATCTCGCGAAAAATTGCCTTATATGCGCATTTGTGAAAATCTATTGACTTATGGTTGATTTAGGGCTAAAGTGTGGCTACCAATCGGAAGAAAAAACAGTAGGAAGCAATATAGATTGACACATAAAATATTTGACAGCACATTTAAAAAGATACTTACGCACTCCAGAAAATATGGCATCGTTGAAATGCCTTATAAAAACAGATATAATGGGTAGCATAGATAAGAACATTGAACTTGGAAATATAACGCTTGAAGATGGGGCACAGCTTTATGGCAACTCGGAAAGAGGTTGAATTAATATCCCGATTTCAGAGAAAAGGCCTATATCAATGAATTCTGAGAATTATATATAAGACATTTGAAATAAACAAGGAGGGCATGAGATGGGCATTTATTTTAATCCAAGTAATGACAGTTTTACGAAGGACAAGAATAGTGAATTGTATCTTGATAAGACAGGTCTGCTTGAATATCTGAACAGAGTTATATGTACAAATGCTAATTGTATCAGTGTCAGTCATGCCAGACGATTTGGTAAGTCCCATGCGGCATTTGATCTTGCACTTCAGAATTTTATTTTTGACAAACGTCAAAAATATTGTATAATATACTTAACAAGACAGCCGAGCGATAGATACGTCCTATCCGTCCGGCAAAAACCATTTTAAGATGAAACACCTCATAGCTTAGTCGGCTGAGGTGTTTTTCTTATTTTCTATGATTCAGAATTGTCACAATAAGTATCGCAACGGTTAATATAACCATGAATTTCTCATATGTACTCATAAGGCACCACTCCCTTCCAAGACTCGAACGGATATGGTGTAACACCCCTCGGCTGCCCGGTTAAATACATTGTTCTATTTTCATACATAAGTAATTTTGATATATATACATTTTGGAGATTCCTATATAACGTAAAACACCTCGCATTAACGCGAGGTTGGATTTAAAAAGAGATTTAAGAACACAATAATATTTTATAACCACATACCACCTTCCGGAATACATTAAACTATATCATGGACAAGGAGGTGAATACGCATGGACAGATTCGCAGTATATCTTGTAGTTGTTGCGGTTCTTTGCACTTTGATATCGATAATAACGGAATTTACGAAAGAGGTAGGAGTGCTGAAGAAGATCCCTACCTCTTTTCAGGTTCTGATCACCAGTGTCATTGTGTGTGAGGTGGGACTTTTTGTTGGACTATCATTTTATCACATAGCATTTGTGTGGTATTATCCTGTGGCTGCGTTTTTCGGGGCATTTGTCATTGCGATTATATGTACCCGGGGATGGGACTACCTGATATCGATATTCAAGCGGTTTTACAATGGCGGAGATAAGGAAAAGTGGCATGAATAAAGGCGTCATGACAGTGGCACATGTAATACGAGACAGATAAGTATAAGTTCGGAATAATGATCCTAAGATTGTCTCATGATTCAATGTCTGGAATATTATATACAGACAAAGAAATTCAGGAGACAATTTTATGGCTTCTAATAAGGTTCCATTAAAGGGCTACATGGATGGTATAGATATATCAGCGTGGCAGGATACTATAGATATAACCAAGGTGCCTTGTGACTTTGTGATAGTGAAAGCTACGGAGGGCACGGACTACAAGAACAGGTATTTTGCAAAGCACTGTGACCAGGCGATGAAAGCGGGAAAACTCCTGGGGGCATTCCATTATGCAAATGGTGGCGATCCCCACATTGAGGCTGAGTATTTCATAGCATACAGTAAGAAATATGTGGGCAAAGCCATACTTGTCCTTGACTGGGAGGGGCAGAATAATCCGCAGTTTGGCAGAAGTGACAGGGCATGGTGCAAAGAGTGTGTGATCATGTGTACAGTAAGACCGGTGTTAAGCCTCTGATCTATATCCAGAAGAGCGCCATGGACAATGTGAAGGGCCTGGGATACAGGCTGTGGGTTGCACAGTATCCTGATTACGAGCGGACGGGATATCAGGAGCATCCATGGAATGAAGGTCAATACGAATGTGATATCAGACAGTACACATCCGTTGGAAGACTTCCGGGTTACGATGGCAATCTCGATCTTAACAAGTCATATATAGACAAGACGACATGGAAAAAATATACTGCAAAAAAGACTGACGGTACACAGGGAAAAGACGCGGGCAGTAACAGCGGAAAAAGTAATAATAAAAAGAAAAGTATAGAAGTGATAGCAAAGGAAGTCATAGCCGGAAAATGGGGGAACGGCGATGACCGGAAGAGCAGACTGAAAAAGGCAGGATATGATTACAATAAGGTTCAGGCGAAGGTAAATGCAGTGGTCAAGGCTTCACGGAAGAAATCGATAGATGTGATAGCCAGAGAGGTCATAGCCGGCGACTGGGGAAATGGCGATGACAGAAAGAACAGGCTGAAGAAGGCAGGGTATGATCATGTCAAGGTGCAGAATAAGGTAAATGAGATGCTTGGCAGATAGCTGCAGGTAAATGACATAAGAAAAATGGCAGGAGAACGAAGTATAAAATTAGTTCCGGCAAAAATGAAATTTATATGAAGTATCATCCATACCTGTTGACGAAGCGCAATATATACTATAGGATAGTGGAAAACAAAAGCCCCCGTCAGGGATACATGAAAGGGAAAGGTGATATATATGCCATATTATGGATTTTATTTTGACCCAACATATCTGTTGGTTCTCATAGGCGTGGTGCTCTGCATGATAGCATCGGCAAGAGTCAAGACCACATACAAGAAGTATGAGAAGGTGGGATCGCGGTCAGGCTACACAGCGGACCAGGTCGCATACATGATACTCAGGAATGCGGGGATAACGGATGTGTCAATACATCACATCTCAGGAGATCTGACTGATAATTACAATCCTAAGGAGCATACGCTCAATCTGTCGGACAGCGTGTATGGTTCCAGATCCATCGCAGCGATAGGCGTGGCAGCCCATGAGTGCGGACATGCCATACAGCATGCAAATGCATATGCACCGCTCACCATCAGGTCAGCCATCATTCCAGCGGCAAATATAGGCTCAGCCATATCATGGCCGCTCATACTTATAGGACTTCTCATTCCGAGGGTTGATTACCTTATAACACTCGGAATCATACTGTTCTCACTGGTTGTTGTCCTACAGTTTGTGACACTTCCGGTGGAGTTCAATGCATCGAGAAGAGCAATGGCGATACTGGAGGGCAGCGGATATCTCTATCCGGATGAACTCAAGGGTGCAAGAAGTGTACTCACAGCGGCAGCTATGACATATGTGGCAGCCATGGTATCAGCATCACTTCAGTTGCTCAGACTTGTATTATTGTTTGGCAACAGGAGAAGATAGCGGAATTATAACAGAAAATATAAAAATGCATAAAAAAGTCTTGTGAATTTGTTGATAGTATTTGCAACTTTGCTATGGTAAAATGGTTAAAGTGGCAAAAATCTACATATTTGCAAGACTTTTTCTGTTATTGTGCACAATTATAACAGGAAAGTCTGCATAACAATTAATTAAGGGAGGGTAATTGATGAGGAAGAGAAGGCTACGAGGAGGTATAACGGCCTTGTCGGTGCTTGCTGCTATTGGCATGGCATCGGGAATAACGGCATTTGCGGCGGATGACACACAGTCTGAAGCTGTGGATACGGGAAAGGGACTGGAGTATGTATATGAGTCGTCAGGCTCTACACCATCAGGTGTCACGCTCAACGGCAATTCGGTAATCATAAAGCAGTCGCCGAATTCCACTGACAGCGAGCAGTTATTCAATATTTACAATGACAAAGACAGGGATGGAATCCTTGATGAGGGCGAGGAAGCTTTCACATTGGATGGAAGCACGGACATACAATATGGCAATATATATGGAATCTATCATGGTAAGGGCAGTTCGCCGATCTCCATAACCATAGACGGTGCTGAACTGCCTGCTGTATATGGAGCATTTGAGAGCACTGTTGAGACTCCGGAGAACATGACTGCGGTAACTATCAGTGTGAAGGGCGACGCGGCAGTTGAAAGTCTGTATGGACTTTTCAGGACATATTGTACAGGTGGCGTACTGATAGACACGGAAGAGTCCGTGACAATAAAGTCGCTCTATGGTCTAAGATCTTCGACCATGGATGGAGACATCACGGAGAATATCAATTACAACTGTGATGGCAACACATTTGTCACACTGGCTACAGATGGATATTACACAGGAAAGGCTTATACGATAAATGGCGATGCAGTGTTCAATATGAACGGTGCCGGCATCAGTTCCGTGTATATTGTGCAGAACGGAGCTGTGCTCAGCAAGACACTGACGGCCAAGGTGACTGACTCCAAGGTAGACAATCTGTGCGGAGTTTCCCAGAGCGCAAAGGTTGATGGTGACGTGAGCCTTACATTTGACGGAATATCAGCCGTAAAGGATGGAAGCAGTGCCAGTGTATATGGTGCGTCAAGTGCGGCTATCCTTGGAAATCTGGACCTTAAGCTGAAAAGCCAGTCTGGATCAGAGATGTCTGTGTATGGCACCAATAATACAAATATAAAGGGAAATGTAAATGTCAGCGTTGATGGCTCAGGAGCAAAGTTCAACACCATATATGGAATGTATGGCGGTATGCTGGGCGGAAGGGCTGATATAGATATAAAGAACTGCGCTGCCGGTTACACAACATGTGGCATGAATTCGGTTTCGTTCAGTCAGACTCAGCCGGAGGAAGAAGGAACATATACGTATACTGTGAACATGGAGAATATCACTGGTGCCAGCGGCAGGGTATATGGAATTTCAAATTGTTCCGGTATCACTTCTGCCAGCGTTGTAATGAAGGCTGTGGCAACAACAGATACATTAAATGGCATGTATCTGAGCACAGGTGTAAAAGGTGATATAAAGGCAGAACTTTACAACTGTAATGCAGCCTATGTAAATGCTCTGGAGCTGTCAAATGTGACGGTAAATGGTTCTGTAGATGCCATAGTTTCGGGCTGCAGCATTACGAGATCTCTGAATGTAGAGCAGGGCGGAAGCATCAGTAAGGATCTTAACATAAGCGTCAGCAACGTTATCAGCAGTTCAGCACGGTTTGTATATGGCGGTAGCTGTCTGGGAAATATGACGGTCAATGTGGATGGCATGAATGATGAATCCATAGTAGACGAAAATGGTGATCCGCTTGTGAACTCGTATGAATACGCGGGCAGCGACATGTTTACCATGATGGGCAACTTTGCACTGGCAGGGGAACTCAAGGCGGATATAGCAAAGATACATTTTGCAAAATGTGGACTCGCCGGAGGTGATTACAGTTGCGGAAATATCGGAACAAAGGTTGACATAACGTTGTCAGACAGCAGTATAAATGGACTGGCGGGAAATAATATTTTCTATCTGGCAAATGAGAGCTATTCCGGTTCAACCGAGAATACAGTTCCTGTTGATATAAAGATCAACAACACAGATTTTACAAATGCAGACGGAATAAGCTTCCAGATGTATATAGGTAATAACAAGGATGCAAAAGTTACATTTGATGACAAGTGCAGTATGCCGGAGAAGTATTATATGGCTCCAAGCATGAATACCACCGGCTCATCTGTCATAACCTATGGACAGAATATATATTATGGCGGACAGAATCTTGTGATAGACAAGGATGTAACTGCTGACAATATTTACTTTGGTAACTTCACAGAGAACGGAAGCCAGGGCAATGCCGTGATCGTTATCAACAAGGGGGTAACGTTAACTGCAAAAGAGGGTATATATGCAGCAGGCGGTTCAAATATACTCCACAGTGGAATCCTCAAGGGAACATTTAAGGCGACTGATGGGTATTTGCCAAATATATTCTCAAAGGGGGGCGTAATAGAGGACTCGGCTGTAGGGGATGTTGCAAATGTAAATTATTCATTAGATGTTGTGTCCAACGAGAAGGCCGCAACGTACACCATGACAGGCAAGACGTCACAGTATATTGATCCTGATGGTACATATGTCAAGGGCGGCGCAGATGTCAAGATAACACCGACCGTGAACAAGGGATATATTCTTGACAAGGTGACCTTCAGAGGTCAGAGCGACACAGCGGAAAATTCAGCGGTTGAAGCAAATGGCGTGTACACGTTCAGCATGCCGAACGAGCCTTGTACAGTGACGATCGCAACGACAGGAAAGCAGATCGTGGTATCCAAGACAACTGTTGATCCATCGGCACTGCTTGGAAAAGAATACACAGCAGCCTCACCTCTCTATGACATGGCAGATCTTGTCATATCAAACGACGCAAGAGAGGGCGAGGTCACATACGAGATCGACGAGACAAATGGACTTCCTGAGGGACTCTCATTGATCGATGGCAAGGTTGTCGGAACGGCAAGCAAGCTTTATGAAGATGGAAAGAATGTCATAGTACATGTGACAGGAAGAAATGGTTCAAAGGCACAGCTCTCACTGAATGTGATCGTCTCAAATGAGGAGAAGAAGCAGGACAACCAAGATGGCCGAATCGTAGTTGACGAGGATGAGAAGACTATATGTCTCAACGGAACATCAGTGGTCATCCAGGCAAAGGACGACACAGAGACAGAGATATACGTGGACGACAATCAGGATGGACAGGCAGATGGCAAGACACCTCTGTACACCGGAGATTTGTCGGAGTACACGATAACAGGTGTCGAGGACAACGCCATAAGACGAAACATCAGGATCACCATGACGGGGGGAAATGTAAAAGCAATATACGGTGCAAAGGATTCAGAGCTTTCATATGAAGGCGGCGATGCGGTGAGTATAAATATCCGTGGTGGTAAGGCAGCAACTATGTATGTTCTGTCGAATTCAATCGTGGATGGAACCATCGCATATGAGATCGCAGAGAACACTGTAGATAAGGGCGGATTTGCAGCGGATACAACATCAAAATATACCGGTGCATTCATGAGAAACAGCAAGGATATCGTAACTATCAGAGGAACCTATGTTGTGAATAAGAAACTCACGGCAACGGCTCTGATAATCTATGACAGTGCGGCAGTTGATGTAAATGCTCCGGTTGAGGTAACGGATTATGTGTCACTGAATGAGAGATCATCCGCAGTATTTAACGATACGCTGACCGCTGACCGGCTTGGTTATTCAAAGTATGCAAAGGCAGTTGTGAATGGAGATACGAAGCTTGCGGCTCTCAATATGACACAGTATGACACGACACTCACAATAGGCGAGGATGCGCTGTTTGATGTGGGCAAGGTCAACATGACATCAGGCTGGGCAAGAGTATATCAGAAGGGTACGCTCAAGTGTCCTTCAGACCAGTTCAGCAACACAGGTGTGTGGGTGGCAGCAGGAAAATTTGCAGATGATATAGATGCCAGCGGCTGGACAGGAGTGTATTACAGCTATGCAGGCGGCTCAACAAACATGGACAACACATCAGCAAAATTGGCTGCACAGTCATATGTAGTTGAATATGAGAATGTCAAATATGTTGCCTGCAAACAGGCGATCACAGTTAGCTATACCGATGTGCCGGGTTACACAGCCTATGTGTCGGCAAATGGCGGCGAGCCGGTACAGGGAAGCAACGGAAGTGCAAAGGTGACAGGCCCGGATTCATCTATGTCTATTGTAGTGGATTATGTGGCAGACCAGATAGACATCAGTAAGGAATACGCAGATCCGACTCTGGCGGCGGAGACCAAGTACACAGCGGCTTCACCAGCGTACGATCTCACGATCCTCAAGGTTACAGGAGATACCACAAAGGATTATGGAACTGACATGCAGTACAGACTGAAGAGCGGTTCGACACTTCCATCAGGACTTGTGCTTGAGTCGGGTAAGATAATAGGAACAGCCAAGAATGCAGGTGAAAGCACAGTAACATTTGTCATAACAGGACGAAATGGAGCATCGGTTGATTTCCCAGTGGTATTCAAGGTACTGCCGGCAGGCACGGAGATACCTGATATCAACAAGCTTGGTGTATCTGTGAACACAGAGGATAAGACCATTGATCTCGGTGGAAATTCGGCAGTGATAATAGTTGATCCATCGGACAGCAGCAAGAGCTCAGTATATCTGGATGCTGATCACAACGGAGTGGCAGACGACAACAGACCACTCAGAATAGACGGAGAGGTTACATATGATCTGTCAGGCTACAGCATATCAGGCTATACGGACACAGCAAATAAATACACTGGTGACATATCGGTGACACTCAGAAGCGGAAATGTCGGCAATATATGTGCTGCGGGTTCAACTGACAGCAAGGCAGACCGAGTGACGATAGATGGAAATGTAACCATGACGATCATGGGCGGTTATGTGTCAGGCACTGTAGCTGCGGCAGGAAACGCTGATGTCAAGACAGTGACCTTCGCGGCAGAGGACGGAAGAGCAGGAAGTGTGGTATACGGTGCGTACAATACAAATGCGGAGAAGGTAGACTTCACATTTGCAAAGTCTGCACAGATGTACACACCGGAATCAACCAAGTCTGAGAATATGTATGTTACATCAGGTGGATCAGTATCAGGTGATGTGGATGTAAGAGTTGGTATAACTGATCATTACAATACATTTATATACGGTGCGGATTATATGAACAAGCGCTCATACTTCAATGGAGTGTCGGGAACAGTCGTATCTGGCAATGTGAACTGTGTGGTTGATGGAAGATGGTGCGCTGAGAAGTGCAACAACTTTGTCCAGCAGTCAAATGTGAAGGGAGATCTGTATGCCGAGATAAAGTCAGGAGAACTCAGAAAAAATGACGTCAACAATGAGCATAGCAAGGCATTGGTATTTAACTATGGTCACAGCATTGGAAATATATACGTCAAGGCAGGAACAGAGGGCGCTGTCACAGGTGACTTTGTACTTGCGGCAGGCGGTAAGGTTGGCAAGGTAGAGTATGTAGACGAGAATGCAAAGTCCATAGCTACTGTAAAGGGCACCGCTGACAATTACCAGGTTGAGAGTCTGGGTTCACTGTATATGTCTCTCGCCGGCAAATTAACTATAGGCGGAGACTACACACTTGACAGAGAGGTGGAGGTAAAACAGCTTGAGATACTCAAGGATTCGAAGCTGACCATCGCCGAGGGCGCAGTTCTTACAAATACATCGACAGCGACAGTTACCGGTGATGTTGAGAACCTTGGCACATGGAATGTGGACGGCGCTCTGACTATGACAGGATCACTGGTCAACAGAGGTGCATGGAATCTGAAAGGAAATGTTCAGGCTTCAGCAACAGTAGATAACTACGGGTATATCACAGCAGCAAATAGTGAGAGGATCACCTTGAATACAAATGCAAAGCTCATCAACAGAGCTGATGCACAGTTTACATTTGGCAACCTCACAAACAGTGCAATGATCGTAAACTATGGTAATATGAAGCAGCTTGCATATACGTCAAGCATTGGAAGCGGAAGCATACTTACCACAGTGATTCCGGATATGGTGTACGCACTGAAAAATTACAGCGTCATTTTCTACAAGCTTGATGTGGATTATCCTGCATATTGCTTCAAGGATGGCGATGCAAAGATAGAGAAGAGCTCATCGGCAACAAGATGTCAGAAGAAGTCAGGTGTTGACGGTGACGATGCACTCTATATACAGGGTGGCAAGTCGTTCTACATCACAATAGACGGTGAGCCGATAGATGGAATGGCGGTGGATTCAGTTGTATTTGGACCGGATGACACAGTCATGACTACAAGTAACAACCGTCTCTGGAGCGGCGTCATGACATATGAGCCGGCAACAGTTACGGTAAATATGGCAAAGCAGGAGGCCGTAAACATAACTCTCGCAAAGACAGAGGATACAGCTAAGGCGCAGGTTGGAAAGACAACCACAAAGGATGAGCCATTATATGATCTGACAGCCATAGAGATCCAGAATGATGAAGCTGTGGACAACGGATATGTGTCATACTCCCTTGCAAAGGGACAGACACTTCCGGCAGGACTTGTGATATACGATGGAAAGGTATATGGAACGCCGAAGACTGCAAGTGCTGAGGCACAGACAGTCAAGTTCACGGTGAGAGGACAGAATCAGACAGTGGCTGAGTTCACACTGATCATATCCAGCGTGGAGAAGGGAATACCTTCATTCACTGCCGGAAAGGCGGGCGACGCATATGCCGGCAAGACCCTTGCGGATGTGGAGCTTCCAACATCGGCAGCAGGAAAGTACATGTGGGCAGATGGAACACAGCAGGTAGGCAAGGCTGGAACAAGCGAGACCTACGATGCATACTTTGTTCCAGACGACACAGCGAACTATGACTGGAGCAAGATCAATGCAGCAGAGGGAACATATGAGGAACTGGAAGACGGAAGTGTGAGAATTGCAGTGAAGCTTTCAGTGTATGTGAGAAAGCAGGATCCTGTATTTACAGTTCCGGAGAATGTCACAGCTACATACGGAGACACTGTTGGCAAGATACTCCTGCCTGAGACAGCAGGTGGAATGTTCATCTGGGAGAATGCAGATGAATCTGTGGGAGAGGTTGGAACAAAGACTTTCCTTGCAACATTTGTACCTGAAGATGAGGATGTATACGAGAGAGCAGAGCATGTGGAGATAACTGTTCAGATTCTTCCTGCAAATGCAGTATTTACTCAGGCGATAGATTCACTGAGTGCTAAGGAGAATATGACTCTTGCAGACATAGAGCTTCCAGAGCGCGAGGATGGAGTATACACATGGTATACAGACAGAACGACAAAGGTTGAGGATGGCAATACATACAAGCTTTGCTTCAAGCCTGCAGACACAGTAAATTATGACTGGACATCAGTTACAGGATGGAACAGGGCTTACAATGGAGTTGTATTCAATGTAAAGATCATCATCGAGAAAGAGCCGGAGCAGCATGTACACGATTACGGCAATAAGTACAAGAGCGACAGCAAATCTCACTGGTATCAGTGCTCATGTGGAGAGAAGTCAGGCCTGGCAAATCACACATGGGACAAGGGCGCGATAACGACCAAGCCTACAGACACAGCGGCAGGTAAGAAGACATTTACCTGTACCAAGTGTGGATACAAGCGTTATGAGTCAGTAGCTGCCCTTGGAATAGACATAGGAAATTCCAAGAACAATGTGGTCGTAAGCGGTATAGAAAAGAATGGATATACATACACAGGATCACCTATCACTGTTAAATCGCTTGCGCTCAGGAGAGGCAAAACAACACTGAAGAATGGTGTGGATTACACCGTACAGTACAAGAACAACAAGAATATCGGTACAGCGACAGTAAAGATCACTGGTAAGGGTAATTACAGAGGCTCCGTCAGCAAGACATTTGCTATCAAGGCTGGCAAGGGCAAGATATATAAAGTTGCGCAGAAGGGCGTGCCTGGCTATCTGAAATATAAGGTGACAAATGCCGCTTCAAATGGCAAGGGAACAGTGACACTTGTTGGAAGTACAAGCAAGAAGAGCGACAAGAAGTTCAAGTCACTCACGGTTGCATCCAGTGTCAAGATCGGTGGAGTGAACTTCAATGTTACGGCTGTAGGAGCGAAAGCATTTACAGGACGCAAATATCTCACCACGGTTGTGATCGGAGGAAACGTTAAGACCATAGGCGGTGCAGCATTCAGCAAGTGTGGAAAGCTTGGAAAAGTTACCATAAAGTCTACAAGGATAACGACTATCGGTAAGAATGCTTTCCAGGGTGTCAAGAGCAATGTGAAGATATATCTTCCTAAGAAGAAATATGACGCATATGCAAAGAAGCTCAAGGCGAAGGGAATGAACACTCCTAAGAAAGCTGTATACAAAAAGTCAAAATAAATGAAATGCGTTGATGTGTTGGCGGGACAGTCACAGATGATGTGGCTGTCCTGTTTTTTATGTGAAGATCGTTCTGGTGTAAAACCATGAGTGTAGTGACAGGAAAGATATAATCTGCTATACTGAACATATGTTTGTGAATATATGGAGGACTGTATGGATAATTTTATAGATGAACTGAATGAACAGCAAAAGGAGGCAGTGACCACCACAGAAGGGTATGTGCGCATAATTGCGGGAGCGGGAACCGGCAAGACAAAGGCGCTCACTTACAGGTATGCGTATCTGGTGGACGAGCTTGGAATATCCACATCGAATATACTGTGTGTCACATTTACAAATAAAGCGGCGAGAGAGATGAGCAAGCGTATCAGACAGATGATCGGGGACAGCGATACGGGATACATCTGCACATTTCACGGCTTCTGTGTGAAGCTTCTGAGGGAGGATATCCATGCCATCAATTATCCTCAGAACTTCGTGGTGATGGACAGCGAGGACATGGAGGAGATACTCAAAACTGTGTACGAGAATGCCCATATACAGTCGAGAACATATACATTTGACATGGCGAGGGATCACATATCGGCGATGAAGAACGATATGCAGCACATTGCATATATGGCGGACATAAGCAATGACAGACTGTTGGCAGATTATGAGAACGCCTCAGACATACCAGAAAAAGTATTTCTGGGATACCTGTACGAACAGAAGAAGGTGTATGGACTTGACTATGATGATCTCATAACCATTGCGCTCCACATCCTCAGAACCGATGCGGAGAAATGCCACAAATGGCAGGAACGCATGATGTATGTCATGGTGGACGAGTTTCAGGATGTCAGCGGTAACCAGTATGCGCTGGCGGAGATACTCAGCGGTTATCACAGGAATCTGTTCATTGTGGGCGATCCGGATCAGACCATATATACGTGGCGCGGGGCAAGGATAGAGTACATACTGGAATTCGACAAGAACCATGAGAATACACAGACCATATTCCTCGACACGAATTATCGTTCAACTCCTGACATACTGGCGGTGTCCAACTCTCTGATCGAGAAGAACAAGAACAGACTGCCCCACAGGCTTGTGGCTGTGAAGCCGTCAGAGGCGCGCCCTCTGTACGTACATTCCAGGACCACCGGGGATGAAGCCCAGTGGGTGATAAACGAGATAAAAAGGCTTGTTGAGACAGGAGCAAAGTACAGTGACATAGCCGTTTTGTACAGGTCACATTTCGTGTCGAGAAGCATAGAGGAGGCATTTATCAAGACAAAGATCCCGTATATCCTCTACAGCGGAACAGAGTTCTACAAGCGCAAGGAGATAAAGGATGTACTGGCATATCTCAGGATGGTGGCATACGCGGATGATCTGTCATTTTGCAGGGTGATAAATGAACCAAAGCGGAACTTTGGCAAAAAGAGAATGTCGATGCTTAAGTCGTACTGTGAGACTCATAGATGCTCACTGTACAGCGGTCTTCAGGATCTTCTGGAGGAGAAGACTGTTAAGTCGACAGGTGCTTCAGCCTTTGTCGATATCATAGAAAATTTCAGGAAGACATACAAGGAGAAAAGTCTGTCAGACCTTGTTACAGAGCTCATGGCCGCCACGGGCTACGAGGTGATGCTCAGACAGGCGGGCGAACAGGAAAGGCTGGACAACCTGGCAGAGCTGAAGCAGTCGATAGACGAATATGAGAAGACCTCCGGTGAGGAGAATACGCTGGAGGAATATCTACAGAGCATAGCTCTCTACACGAACAATGACAGGGAGAAGGACAAGGATTCTGTGACGATGATGACAATACACACCGCAAAGGGTCTGGAGTTCCAATATGTGTTCGTGTGCGGTGTAAATGAAGGCATATTCCCAAGCAAGCACGTGGACACTGAGGCGATGCTCGAGGAGGAGCGACGCATGGCATACGTGGCATGTACCAGAGCGGAGTGCGGTCTGTACATCAGCGATGCCGAGGGGCTGAACTACGATGATTCTTTCAGATACCCGTCCCGGTTCATCTTCAACATAGACCGGGAAGCAATCGACTACGTGAACGAGCTCCCGCAGCGCCTAGTGGACGACACGAAGAGCTACATAGCCGCAAATGAAGCCCGGATATATCCACCTGACACAGAGATCAAGGTGGGCGACCGGGTGAGACATAAGGTGTTCGGCGAGGGCACTATAACCGGTATCAGGGGAGATATAGGGTGCTATGTGGTTAAGTTTGATAGGGTGGAGACGGAGAGAAACTTGAAGATTGGGGTGGGGCTGGATAAAATAGGATAATGAAAAAGACAAGGGCAGATCACCAGAATGGTGGCTGTCCTTTTTGCTTTGCCTGGTGAGAAAAAAATAGTACAGCAAATGGAGTAGAATTGTATAAAAGTGGATTTTAGAAGTTGGTATGGTAAAGGGAGGGTTAAGATTGTTGCTTATGTGGGAAAAATGGCGTAAGTAGCCGGAAAAAGAGGAAGAGCAGTTTTACATATAGAAAGATATATTATATAATGTAAAAAGGCGTATGCAAATTAAAAAACATTTTTAATATGCTTTTGGGTAAACTAAAGCGCGAGCTATAATAAAAGCTTGTAGTAAAAATAGATCATAGTAGAGGAGGTGAATTGTAGAAATGTTTCAGTTGAAAGTTCTTTTTAAGTTGGAGAATAATCATTTGCCAAAGGAAATGGATCGGCTTATGCTCAGTTTCTTCAAGGCGGCAACAGAACGATATTCCAAGGATATGTTTAATGCGTTATATGATAAAAGCAGATCGATAATAAAAACATACACATATTCGTTTAATCTTCCTGGTGCCGCATTTGTTAAAGATGGCATAGAGTTACAGAAGAACGAATTTACAATGTTTTTTTCTGATGCTGATCAGGGAGAGTTGATGATGTTCTTTAATGCATTCCAGGGAATGAAGTATCAGAAGTATCCCATGGCGGGAAATTCTATGCAGTTGGTGTCGATGTATATTCAGAATATGAATGAGATCAAAGATGACGAGATAATAATCAGAATGTCCAGTCCTTTGATCGTCAGAAGACACAATTCGGATGATAATTCAGATAAGTATTATGTATACAATACGGATGGATTTGAGCAGGCGCTGAGGGAGAATACAGATATTTTTATCGATAGGATGAACATACCTGTGAAATCTGACAGTTTTGGGATTGAACCGATCAAGGCAAAAAAGGTTGTGATTCCTGTGTTTGGTAGGAATACAGATGCTTCGTTGGGGATATTTAAACTCAAGGGTGACAGGGATCTGTTGAATCTATTGTATATGGCAGGAATTGGGGCAAGGAGATCTGAGGGAAAAGGTAAATTTGATATACTCGCGTAGAAAGGAGGGAGAAGAGTGGACAGGATAATCATAAATTTAGGAGATTTCCTAAAGAACGCAGGAATAGTTGGGCTCAATTACATACTTGAGGATGTTATCTGCGCAGAGAAGGATAAAGACTACGGATATACTCCAGATAGACAGGCAATATGGCTCTCAAGAGACTTTGCTTTGAACTGCGACTGGACAGATATATATTTTAAAGCGTTTACGAAATATTATAGAGATTATTCAGTGTATCAGGCGGTTATAGATGAGATAAACAGTATTCTTGCAGTAATTGAGAATGACAACTTTAAACTTAAAGATATGAAAGATAAGTTGAAATTTATCAATGATAAGTTACTTTCTAATAGCTACAAATCAGGATTTGCCAGTGTAAAAGACAAGCTTGGTGTGACGCATCCATATGAGGACCTACAGGTACAAAAGTTAAAAGATACAATGGATGTTCAGGAAGTAAAACGAAAACTAGAAGAGCTTTTGCACTTTTTGAAACAGCCAATATGTGAAGAGACATTTGTCATGAAAAGTGCACTGTACAATTATATAAATCGTTTCTGGGATGGCAAATGCTTTTTGCTTAGAGCAAATGCAGCAAAAAACATGAGGGAAGTGTTTGAGACTGACTTTGCTGTGCCATTAAGGGAATATATAAAGAAATCACATGATAAGGAAAAGGATATATGTATAGACTGCGGAAATCTTATATCCGGAAAAGAGAAAGTTTCTATAGCTTTCATGAAAGATATGGCAGATGACTTGAGTAGAAAGAGATCTGCATTCTGGAACTGTAAAGTTGATGCCTTTCTGTGTCCGATTTGTGCATATATATATGCTTTAGCGCCTCTTGGATTTTTGATAATTGGCAGACGATATGTATTTGTGAATGTAGGCAGTGACATTGATAATTTGTTAGCTGCAAATAACAAGTATAGTCACGAAAGTATAAAATCACAGAAAGACACAGAGAAAGAAGAACGATATAGTTCATGGATAGCAAGAACCATAAATATTTTGCTGGGAATAAAGACAAAAGGTCTTAGTAATGTACAGGTTATAACAAGGGGAATAAATGATACGGATACCTATACATTTGATGTTATTAGCAAGAATGTGCTGTCTATATTGAATGATAAAGGGATAAAAACCAGTATAGATTTACTTAGTAAGCATCCATATGTCAAGAATGGAACGGATTATATAAATGTTCATGAAAGTGTGATATTGAATATTCTCAGGTATAGAAGTCAGTATGATTTGCTAAACACATTACTGAAAATAGCTATTGAAACAAATGGGGTAGTTTACACAGCAGCAAATGTTTATGATGTGCAACTTAGAACAAATGTCCATAATATTGATACAGATAGGAAAAAAGGAGGAATAATAATGGGTCGATACAGTGTGAGAGATCGTGGTTACGAATTGCGTAAAGCGTTGCTTTTGGCAAAAGGTACTACAGATGATTCGTGTATAAGAGGAACTGTGTATCAGCTGTTAAATGCATTGTCCGTGGGAAATGCAAATAAATTTATGGAAATTGTATTAAGAGTATATTGTTCCACAAAGTTACAGGTACCTAATGAGTTTATAGAGTGTCTTGGAGATCAGAACAGGTTTAAAGAATATGGCTACGCGTTTTTATTAGGACTGCAGGGTAGTCACTATGAGAAGAAGGAGGAGATTACTAATGAGTAGAAATGGATTAACATTTACAGTTATATTTCTTGCTGAGAGTGCAAATTATGGTGAGGGTGTAGGAAATATCAGTACATTAAAAAAGATGACAAGGGGAAATTATGAGCAGTATTCATATATATCAAGGCAGGCTCTCAGATATAACATGGTACAGCAGCTTGGATGGGATACAACTCCGGTTGATGGAAAAAGTGGTGTTGTACAGTTTGCTCCATCAGCAAGTATAGTGGATTATCCTGAAATAGATCTTTTTGGTTATATGAAGACCAGTTCAAAGGAGGATGATAAAAAGGGAGGTGCCATGACAAGAAGTGCAGTTGTAAGGCTTAGTAATGCCGTTGCACTTGAACCGTATAAAAGTGATCTTGAGTTCCTTACTAATATGGGACTTGCAAGAAGACAGAATCTTGAAAACGGTATAGCACAGAGTGAAATCCACAGGTCTTTGTATACATATACAATAACAATAGATCTGGATAGGATTGGTGTTGATGGAGATATAAATATTCCTTCTGAGGAGAAAGCTGATAGAGTTAAGAAATTCCTGGACACAGTGATGTTTCTCTATAGAGATATAAAGGGAAGAAGAGAAAATTTGAGCCCTGTTTTTGTTGTTGGTGGTAGATATTCAAGAAAAAACCCATTCTTTGAAAACAGGATTGTTGTAGAAGATTCTCGCCTGAATGTTGGGCTGATATCTGAAGTAATCAATAGCAATGATGATATAAAAGACAACACGATGACAGGCGTGATGAGTGGTATATTCACAAATGATAAAGAGATAAAAGATACGATCAATGCAGTTACGGTAGCGGAAGTATTTACTCATTTAAAGAAGGAAGTTGATGAATATTATGGAGAGAGCAATTAGGATTGAATGTTATCAGAGTACGGCCAATTACAGGAAACCTAGTAGTTTTATCATCAAAGAGTCGTATCCTATGCCTCCATATTCAACGGTTATTGGAATGGTACATGCTGTATGTGGTTTCAAAGAGTATCATCCAATGAAAGTAAGTATTCAGGGAACGAACTCTGGATCTGTGTCGGAACTATATACAAGATATTCATTTTCTATGGACTCAAAGTATGAGGCAGGACGCCATAATGTCTGTATTGATGAAGGTGATAAAAAATACGGAGCATTTAAAGGCATAGCTCATGTAGAGCTGATATGTAATAGCAGAATGATCATTCATATAGTTCCTGAGGAGAAAGACTATGATAGGGTGTTAGAAGGACTAAATAATCCAGTCGTATATCCTTCTCTTGGTAGATATGAAGACCTGTTGGATATACAGTCGGTCAGGGAAGTTACGTTGAGTGAAGACGAACAGGTTGAAACTCTTAATGATATCTATATGCCGGTAAGTAGTGAGATTGATGACTTGGGAACTATTTATACACTTACTAAGGAATATGAGATTACTAAGCAAGGACTTCGCCGCTGGAAGAAGGAAGGTGGCAAGATTAAGGTATATCACATGGCAAAGGGAACGGTATTTGAAGATGTGTGTGTCGATGAGTTGGGAGCAGTTGTAGCGTTGGCATAATTGGAATCTATTAATAGTTACATTTTGGAATTTATGGGGAGGGAGACCGGCATGGAGTATTATGCAAAGTCAGTTGGAAAGTGTCTGTCGAAAGATAGAGTAGATAGAATTGTAGAAAACACTATTTCATTGATAAATGAATATGATGAAAACGGATACTATGAATTGATATGTAAATTAAAAACCTACTTGAAAAATATAGATATAAAGCTATCTGATAAAGAGCAAAAAACACTGGCAGCACACACACAAGAAATCTTGGCATGTGCAGAAAAGTTTTTTGATATATATGGAACTTATTTTACAGACAAAGAAAAGTATCTGATCATGAAAGCCTGTGAATGGCATGATGTTGGTAAAGTGAATTTAGTGTTTCAGTCTATAGTTAATCCAAATATACATTTAGCTAGCGATGTGGCGCAGATTCCACATGGTTTTCTGAGTGCGTTAAGTGTTTCCAAGAAAAAAATATGTGCAGAAATGATGGGTAATAACTTGGAATTGCTCAAAGATGATTTTAGGATACTGGTTTCTGCAATATATTATCATCATGATAGAGATGATGTATACACTAATAATTATATAGAAAAATATGCTGAGAAATGGTATAAAAGCAAGGTTTCGGAATATTTGAGTGATGAAGAATTCAAATTTATGAGAACCAATAGGAATAAATTGCTATTTTCTGATGCACCTGATGTTAGACGATCCTCTTTAGAAATACCAGAGGATATATGGTGTGAATATATGCTTGTTAAAGGCATGTTGAACAAGTTCGATTGGACGGTTAGTTCCGGATATGAGGAAGCAGAGCTAGGTGTTGATATTTGTGAAAAGAAGTTATGCAAAAATATAGAGACGAAGATGCAGGGATCTCTTCGACCGGCCCAGGAATACATGAAAGCTAATTCTGACAAAAATGTCGTGATGATAGCACCTACAGGTTCAGGAAAGACAGAAGCGGCATTACTCTGGCTGAACGGCGATAAGGGGTTTTATACATTGCCACTTAGGGTATCGGCAAATGCGATATATGAGAGGATTAAATATAAATATGAATTTGAAAATACAGCTATACTTCATTCAAACAGTCTGAGTTATTACTCAAGCAGCAATTCAGATACTATTGGTGATCAGCAGAAACGGTATGAGAGAGCAAAACTACTTGCATATCCTCTTACAGTGTGTACTGTTGATCAGCTATTGAAATTTGTGTATAAATTCCCTGGCACAGAAGTATTTGCGGCAACATTGAAGTATTCAAAACTCATAATCGATGAGATACAGGCGTATTCACCCAAGATAGTTGCGGCACTGATATACGGACTTAAAGAGATAAACATGATGGGCGGAAAATTTGCAATTATAACGGCTACATTTCCACCGGTTATGTCGCATTTTATGAAAGAACATGGCTTATTGGAAGACAGGGATTATGTATATCAGGATTTCTCGGCATGTGCTAGGAATGACAGACATCGTATAAAGATGGTGAATGGAGATTTAGACATTGATAAGATCGTTGAAGAGGGGCCGCAGAAAAAGGTTCTTGTAATTTGTAATACAGTTACAAAAGCACAGAAATTATATATGGATATCATGGGAAGCGGAATGTGCTGTGATCTTCTCCATTCAAGATATATAAACAGACATAGAAGGATACTGGAAAATAAAATAATGGATTTCTCCAAAGATGAATCCGCAATAGGAATCTGGATAACAACACAGATAGTAGAGGCCAGTCTTGATATAGATTTTGATGTACTTTTCACTGAGATGGCAACTGCGGATAGTCTATTACAGAGAATGGGACGATGCAATAGAGCTGGGTATAAAAGTACGGATCAGCCTAATGTATATGTATATGTAAATAACTCAGGTGTAAGGAATGATAAGAAGAGAGGAATATATGATAGGGTTATATATGATCGATCAGTGGAGACTTTGCGAAGATATGATGGGAAGTTGATGTCAGAGACAGACAAAAGAAACTATATAAATGAGGTATATGATATTAATGCGATAGAAGGTTCATGGTATTTTGATACAATAAAGAAAAATCTAGATAAATTTGAAAACTTGAAACCGCTTGATTACAAGAGCAAGAAAGATGTGGATTATGATTTCAGAGAAATAAACAGTATCACACTTATTCCTGATGATGAATATTATAATAACTGCGATATTATAGAAAAAGAGATAGAGTTATTGCAAACGCCGCGAGTTGATAGGGAAATCAGGCAGTTGATAAGATCAGATATATTAGACAGGACACTAAGTCTTAATCTGTATTCGAGCAAATATGGTGTGGAAGGTATAGATACATGTATTGAAGGTACAAATATTCATAGAACATCGATGCGTTATGAATTTGATGAGGAAACGGGCACAGGAGTAGGTCTGGATCTGTTCAATAAAAATGACGAGGATAATTTCCTGTAGGAGGATGTGCATATGGAGAATCGTATCACAGGTGTTATGGTCTATTATTACTTTGTGTGTAAAAGAAAGTTATGGTATTTCAGTAATGAGATACAGATGGAAGGAGATAATGAGAATGTTCAACTAGGAAAACTGCTGGATGAGGAGAGCTATAAACGCGACGAGAAACATATAAATATAGACAATATTATTAATATTGATTTTATAAAAGACCATAATGAATTACACGAGATAAAAAAGAGCAGGGCGATTGAGGAAGCCGGAATATGGCAGATTAAATATTACTTATATTATTTAGAGAAAAGAGGGGTAAGTAATCTTAAGGCCAAAATTGATTATCCTTTGATAAAGAAAACTCTTGTTGTGGAGCTGAGCGATAGCGACAAAACTGAGTTGGACAGTATATTAAAAGATATTGACATAATAGCCAGAGGAGAATTTCCTCCTGCATTTGAGGAGAAAAAAATCTGTAATAAATGTGCATATCATGATCTCTGTTTTATTTAAAGGGGGATTTTATGGGACAAAGTTTTTATGTATATAACGATGGGGATCTTAAACGTAAAGACAATACATTAAGATTTACATCGTATGAGGGAGAAAAGCGGGATATTCCGATTGAGCGTATAGATGATATATACATAATGTCAGAAATGTCATTTAACACAACTTTCCTGACATACATATCTCAATATGGAATACCAATCCATTTTTTTAATTATTATAATTTCTACACAGGCAGTTTTTATCCGAGGGAGCAGTTGCTTGCAGGAAATATGCTTGTGAAACAGGTAGAACATTATACTGATTATACAAAGCGTATGGTTATAGCCCAGAAATTTATTGAGGCAGCGGCTGATAATATATACAGAAATCTGAGATATTATAATGGCCGTGGAAAAGCTGTTTCTCAACAAATGAGGGAAATTGATAGTTTGAGAAGAGAAATTGACAGATCTAATACAATCGAAGAGCTAATGGGAATAGAGGGTAATATAAGAAAAAGTTACTACTCGGCTTGGAATATTATAGTAGATCAGGAGATTAACTTTGATAAAAGAGTCATACATCCACCAGATAATATGATAAATTCGTTGATTTCGTTTGTAAACTCGCTTATATATTCAAAGGTATTGAGTGAGATATATAAAACCCAGTTAAATCCAACTATAAGTTATTTGCATGAACCGGGTGTAAGAAGATTCTCATTGTGCCTTGATATATCAGAGGTATTTAAGCCACTTATAGGTGATAGATTAATATTTTCATTATTGAACAGACGTCAGATCACAGAAGATAGTTTTACAAAGGAACTAAACTTTTTACATTTGAAAAAGGAGAGTTCAAGGCTCATTGCTCAAGAATTAGAAAAGAGTTTGAAGAAGACAATCATGCATAAAGAATTAGGCCGTCAGGTGTCGTATCAGTATTTGATGAGACTTGAGGCTTATAAATTGATCAAACATTTAATTGGAGAGAAACAGTATGAAGGATTTAAGATATGGTGGTGAGAAATGTACGTTGTACTGGTATACGATATTAGCTTAGACGATAATGGCCGGAAACGGTGGTCACATGTATTCAAGATATGTAAGAAATATCTGACACATATTCAAAATTCAGTATTTGAAGGTGAAATTTCAAAGGTGCAACTTGTAAAGTTGCAGAGAGAACTGGATGAATATATTGATAAGCAACAGGATTCGGTGATCATATTTAAAAGTCGTCAGGAAAGATGGCTAGATAAAGAATTCTGGGGAGTGAAAGATGACGCAACTAGCTTCTTTATCTGATACCTGCTGTGTTGTCGACCTGAAATGTTGTAAAAATACAGGGACATCGACAATGTAGTAGTTATGCGGTGAATAAAGAAAGTTTCTGATGTATACATATTTTGTTACCATGAATGATGGTAGGTCGACAAAAAAGCACAAAATAGGCTTGAGAAATGATAAGGTGTTGCGGTACGGGGATTTAATAGATACATAGTGGAATGTAAATACGGTAGCAGAGGGCATACATTATGGTGGTGGTGGGGATTTAATAGATACATAGTGGAATGTAAATATATAGTCAGTTTGGTTGTATACGACTTATCTCAGATTTAATAGATACATAGTGGAATGTAAATAAACATCAATAAAAATGTATGGAATGTCAGAATTGGATTTAATAGATACATAGTGGAATGTAAATGATATACTCATCATCACCTGATATGTCAACGCATAATGATTTAATAGATACATAGTGGAATGTAAATTTGTTTGCAAGTCCAAAATCGCACATAGTAACTAAGATTTAATAGATACATAGTGGAATGTAAATTCTGATCTTCTGTGACCTTGTTCAGTTTTTCTTTAAGATTTAATAGATACATAGTGGAATGTAAATGAAGGAACAAAAGAAGTAGTGCCTATAATGATGTCAAGATTTAATAGATACATAGTGGAATGTAAATGTAGCAGCATCTTATCCGGAATAGCTAATCGGTGGTGATTTAATAGATACATAGTGGAATGTAAATTAAAAAAGCCTATTCGATTGATAGAGTTATTTGCCGGATTTAATAGATACATAGTGGAATGTAAATTTTTACAAATAGCTGATCTTGAAACTGAAATACTTGATTTAATAGATACATAGTGGAATGTAAATAAATAACGCACATAGAACACGGCAAAATTGTACATGATTTAATAGATACATAGTGGAATGTAAATATGCAGGAAAGAATGAGAGACCTTGACCGCATGAGTGATTTAATAGATACATAGTGGAATGTAAATTTCTGTTATTGTGTCGTTATCAATACCTGTCAAGTGATTTAATAGATACATAGTGGAATGTAAATGCTTGAAAAACAAAAATCAAAGCTAAAACGGCTATAGATTTAATAGATACATAGTGGAATGTAAATGTATGTGGTACTAAATGTATAGTTCACAGACAGGGAGATTTAATAGATACATAGTGGAATGTAAATCCCTGTTATTGTGTCGTTGTCAATACCTGTCAAGTGGATTTAATAGATACATAGTGGAATGTAAATGATATCAAAAACTTAAAAATGCTGGATTGTGTGTAGATTTAATAGATACATAGTGGAATGTAAATTACTGTTACCGATATGATAAAAACCTTGGCTATCTGATTTAATAGATACATAGTGGAATGTAAATGCCGCAGTTGAGAATTTCTTTAATGTGTCGGCACAGGGATTTAATAGATACATAGTGGAATGTAAATTTTTACAAATAGCTGATCTTGAAACTGAAATACTTTGGATTTAATAGATACATAGTGGAATGTAAATGCACAACTAAGAATGTGGGCGCTGGATGCGTCTTAGATTTAATAGATACATAGTGGAATGTAAATGTATAAACGCCCTCACCGTCCAGTTTTGTAACATCAGATTTAATAGATACATAGTGGAATGTAAATGACGATTATAGGACATGGGAAGATAAGCCAGTGCAGATTTAATAGATACATAGTGGAATGTAAATTTTTGTTTTATTCCCTCTACGGGTAACAGCAAGGGGGATTTAATAGATACATAGTGGAATGTAAATAGGGGCGCATGTGCGCCCTTTTTTGCCGTTCCTGGATTTAATAGATACATAGTGGAATGTAAATTTGTATGTTCTGCCTTGCTATCCACCAGGCACCGGGATTTAATAGATACATAGTGGAATGTAAATACATTGTTTGATCTGACAGAGCGGGAGGCAATAAAGGATTTAATAGATACATAGTGGAATGTAAATCTCTGTTATTGTGTCGTTGTCAATACCTGTCAAGTGATTTAATAGATACATAGTGGAATGTAAATGTGCAGGAAAGAATGAGAGACCTTGATCGCATGAGTGGATTTAATAGATACATAGTGGAATGTAAATCTGGAAGAGAGAACCGAAACCAAAAAAGGGCTACGAGATTTAATAGATACATAGTGGAATGTAAATGCGTTCCTGATCAGCGTGGCGGTGCTGGTACTGTTCGATTTAATAGATACATAGTGGAATGTAAATATGGAACGAAGGAAAATATAATTGCTTGATCAGGCAGATTTAATAGATACATAGTGGAATGTAAATCTGCCAGAGCCGAAGGTGGACAAGCTGCTCCACTGGGATTTAATAGATACATAGTGGAATGTAAATCTCGTATCAGGAGAGAAAAACTAATTTCTGAATACAGATTTAATAGATACATAGTGGAATGTAAATCCAGAAGGAGAACAAAATGAACAAAAGGAAACTAGATTTAATAGATACATAGTGGAATGTAAATGACAAAAGAGACGGACAAGCATTTCAAATACACGCTGATTTAATAGATACATAGTGGAATGTAAATTTGTTTACGTCATACGTTAATTTTTGTATAAATTCTCTCGATTTAATAGATACATAGTGGAATGTAAATGTTACTGATATGTCAATATCAGGTAAATCAGGAATGGATTTAATAGATACATAGTGGAATGTAAATACTTTTAACTACATTGTCATTAACGCTGCGTCAACTGATTTAATAGATACATAGTGGAATGTAAATAAAATTGGCATAATCGACGTAGACCCCGATATAGTGATTTAATAGATACATAGTGGAATGTAAATGAGCTTTTGGTACTGATACCAGTGGTTTATATCGTAGATTTAATAGATACATAGTGGAATGTAAATTTTAATTCCAACTTTTGAATTTCTTGCCTTTACATCGATTTAATAGATACATAGTGGAATGTAAATTTAGTATTTACCTCTCTTATCTTCTTCTACAAATTCGGTTTAATAGATACATAGTGGAATGTAAATTTTTTGAGACTGATAGGCTGTATTACATTTAGGGAGATTTAATAGATACATAGTGGAATGTAAATAATTCCAGTTGCGAACAATAGCAAACTCAAAACAGCGATTTAATAGATACATAGTGGAATGTAAATTCAGATTCAGTTATACATGCTAGCGATAAATCTAAGATTTAATAGATACATAGTGGAATGTAAATATGAAATTAAGCAGTTAAACAAATTTTTGTGGTCGGATTTAATAGATACATAGTGGAATGTAAATCTGCTATGATGACCGAATATGTCTCTTTTTATGATGATTTAATAGATACATAGTGGAATGTAAATCTGAACAAATTCAACGTATTCGCTAGCAACTGTGAGGATTTAATAGATACATAGTGGAATGTAAATTATACAGATATATCTTTATATCTGCCTAAAATCGGTGATTTAATAGATACATAGTGGAATGTAAATTATCAAATTGTGTCTAAAATGTTTCCAATTTCTAAGATTTAATAGATACATAGTGGAATGTAAATCAATATGTCTATGATGATTTAACGCTCGGCGATGCGGATTTAATAGATACATAGTGGAATGTAAATATTTACAAGACTGTAATGGAATATGGTGGTTATTTGCGATTTAATAGATACATAGTGGAATGTAAATTGCCGAGTTGTGGCATCTCTGCCGTGGTCGTTACAGATTTAATAGATACATAGTGGAATGTAAATTCCAGATATACATGAATGACATAATCTCACTATTAGATTTAATAGATACATAGTGGAATGTAAATACCAGACGGCACAATATGTGCACAATATTGCGATGGGATTTAATAGATACATAGTGGAATGTAAATTTGAATGGGCGTTTTGTAGGGGTAATATGTCTCACGATTTAATAGATACATAGTGGAATGTAAATTAAAGTAAATGCTGTCCTTTTTTACACGCGAATTGGATTTAATAGATACATAGTGGAATGTAAATTTTTTACCTTTAATTATCCTCTCTTCCTGAGAAGTGATTTAATAGATACATAGTGGAATGTAAATCAATTACAATCCCAATAATAGTTGCGCTAATAATAGATTTAATAGATACATAGTGGAATGTAAATTTTATAAGACCTGACATCTGATGACGCACCAACTCCGATTTAATAGATACATAGTGGAATGTAAATTACTTTATCTTTGTGCCAGGGAATATATCTCCATAGATTTAATAGATACATAGTGGAATGTAAATCAGCTTTCTTGGTGGGGCAGAGCTCAATGATCCGGATTTAATAGATACATAGTGGAATGTAAATCAGATCTCTTCCTCAATATGTTCAGCTAACTTCTTGATTTAATAGATACATAGTGGAATGTAAATCACCAAAAACGAGTATAGTAGGAGGGTTCGCATAATGATTTAATAGATACATAGTGGAATGTAAATTTCATTCTCATACCTCCTTAAAAAGCGTCATAAGCGGGATTTAATAGATACATAGTGGAATGTAAATTAGCCACACGATCCGCATACTTTAAATGCCTGAACGATTTAATAGATACATAGTGGAATGTAAATTGGTTTGCTAATATCTCAGCATCACCGAGCATATCGATTTAATAGATACATAGTGGAATGTAAATTACATGAACGAAAAAGTCTTTTTAAATAGTATTTTCGGATTTAATAGATACATAGTGGAATGTAAATACGACTAGCCAAGCGGTTGTTTTACCGCTTGACCTAGATTTAATAGATACATAGTGGAATGTAAATCAAAAATTATACTTTAGTCAAAGAACTAGGTTTATGGATTTAATAGATACATAGTGGAATGTAAATCAGACTATCATTGAGGATGTATACAAGCATCTCATTGGATTTAATAGATACATAGTGGAATGTAAATATATATGAGTTTTCAGTAGGTAATAAGTCGTATTATCGATTTAATAGATACATAGTGGAATGTAAATCATTATAGCCGTATGGGTAGCCGTATGGGTAGCCCTTGATTTAATAGATACATAGTGGAATGTAAATGTGACTTAGCAAGTGCCGCATCGCTATTCCTAACGCGATTTAATAGATACATAGTGGAATGTAAATTTTAGCAATTTTAAAAATGGTATGTATATACCTAAGGATTTAATAGATACATAGTGGAATGTAAATATGAGAGTCAATCCGCCGGTGACTACTGATGTGGTTGATTTAATAGATACATAGTGGAATGTAAATCTCTGTAAGCTTTTTATACTTATTATCCATGCTTGGATTTAATAGATACATAGTGGAATGTAAATTTCTGTGCGCCCGCCTTGCTCCACTCACTATAGGGCGATTTAATAGATACATAGTGGAATGTAAATACATTGATGTATCTGTGACAGGAAACACGCTATATGATTTAATAGATACATAGTGGAATGTAAATTTTATTAATTTTAAAAACGGTATGTACATACCTGAGATTTAATAGATACATAGTGGAATGTAAATTCTTATCAATCCTCCTTTCTTTTTTTGCTATTATAGATTTAATAGATACATAGTGGAATGTAAATCTCACACAATGTGTAAGTGAATTTACGGGTTTTACTAGATTTAATAGATACATAGTGGAATGTAAATTGAAATATATGCTATCCTTTTTTACACGCGAATTATGATTTAATAGATACATAGTGGAATGTAAATTGATAGTTGCCGTACATGCGTTTATCATCGCGCTAAGATTTAATAGATACATAGTGGAATGTAAATCTTCATCAAGTGGCTAAACGCTCAGGATGCGGCGCAGATTTAATAGATACATAGTGGAATGTAAATGCCTCTGCCGCCTTGTCTCTTGCGTAGCTTGCAAAGGGATTTAATAGATACATAGTGGAATGTAAATTTGAATGGGCGTTTTGTAGGGGTAATATGTCTCACAGATTTAATAGATACATAGTGGAATGTAAATTCAATTTCTATAGTTCGGATTTCTCCGAACTCGTTGGATTTAATAGATACATAGTGGAATGTAAATACCACAGAAGAAGCAACCGAGGAAGAAACAGAAACCGATTTAATAGATACATAGTGGAATGTAAATGTGATCTTTTTTAGCACTCGTTTTGTCTAGGTGATAGATTTAATAGATACATAGTGGAATGTAAATCAAGGACAAGATTAAAATCCGAAGAGACCGCACTCAGGATTTAATAGATACATAGTGGAATGTAAATGATGTCCAGTCAAAATAAACGTCCGTGACCTCGCAAGATTTAATAGATACATAGTGGAATGTAAATTTCGACAGCTTTGTTATCTTCTCGGACAAATTGATTGATTTAATAGATACATAGTGGAATGTAAATACAGGTGACACCACCTGTCCGCTACCTAGTATATCGATTTAATAGATACATAGTGGAATGTAAATTTGGATGACTATGGGCGGGGTACAACAGTTGAAATGGATTTAATAGATACATAGTGGAATGTAAATGTTTATGCCGTGCATGATGTATATAGATGTCGTTGAGATTTAATAGATACATAGTGGAATGTAAATTTGATACACAGCATTAAACTCCGACATACACCCTCGATTTAATAGATACATAGTGGAATGTAAATGTTGCTGAACTGTGTTGAAGTTACGAAGTGTTTCAGATTTAATAGATACATAGTGGAATGTAAATCGATGTGGTAGGTGCGCAGGTAGCAGAGTTCTGGGGATTTAATAGATACATAGTGGAATGTAAATCATTATAGCCGTATGGGTAGCCGTATGGGTAGCCCGATTTAATAGATACATAGTGGAATGTAAATGACATTTAAAGATATATATTGCCAGCTTAAGAGAGGATTTAATAGATACATAGTGGAATGTAAATTATGTTAATTGAATGTAATTACATCAAAGATATGGTGATTTAATAGATACATAGTGGAATGTAAATTTGATAATTGGCTTAATAATAGCCATCTGGGGAATAGATTTAATAGATACATAGTGGAATGTAAATTTTAAGTAGGAGCGATAGCAAATGAGTCAAATTAAAGATTTAATAGATACATAGTGGAATGTAAATTAACGATTGTAGTCTGTCCAGTTAAGGCTATCTACAGATTTAATAGATACATAGTGGAATGTAAATCCAGATCCCCCGGTTGACACTTGCACATCACACATAGATTTAATAGATACATAGTGGAATGTAAATGTTTACAAGTGGGCCATCGTCCGAAGTCTCCACTTCGATTTAATAGATACATAGTGGAATGTAAATGATAGAAAAGGCATTTGACAAGGCAGACAGCATAAAGATTTAATAGATACATAGTGGAATGTAAATTGGATTGTACATTTGGGGTGTATAAGCCATTTGCGGGATTTAATAGATACATAGTGGAATGTAAATTACAAGGGCGGCACATATAAAGGATTGCATGAGCCGATTTAATAGATACATAGTGGAATGTAAATTAGATTCTGTGGGCAGTTTGTGAGATCATCAATAGGGATTTAATAGATACATAGTGGAATGTAAATTAACCAATTTGTAAAATTTTTGATTATTTCCGCATTAGATTTAATAGATACATAGTGGAATGTAAATGGCGGAGGAGATCAAGCGCAAGATTGCGAGTGCAGGATTTAATAGATACATAGTGGAATGTAAATCCGTTAATGTCTATTGTACGTGTAGCCGTGTTGATAGATTTAATAGATACATAGTGGAATGTAAATCTTCCATGATTGTGGCGTTGAAATATATCCAATTAGAGATTTAATAGATACATAGTGGAATGTAAATTCGTTAAAGGTCTGCACCGCGTCCTGTCCCTCCATGATTTAATAGATACATAGTGGAATGTAAATCAATAAGGTGTTCGGTTCAGGCAAAACACTTGATAGATTTAATAGATACATAGTGGAATGTAAATCACTCTAACACTTTTTACACCTCCAGAATTTTAGATAGATTTAATAGATACATAGTGGAATGTAAATGAAGATGTTGTTGGTTGGGATAAGGTTGAGAAGAGGATTTAATAGATACATAGTGGAATGTAAATCGCATACTCCTGTTCGTAGGTGACCTTCCACGGCTCGATTTAATAGATACATAGTGGAATGTAAATTAAATGTATTCGCCATCAAGTATGTAGTCCACAGCCGGATTTAATAGATACATAGTGGAATGTAAATTTGCGTCATTAAGCTCTGCTTGCGCTCTGTTAGCATCGATTTAATAGATACATAGTGGAATGTAAATTTCGATGAAGTGGTCTATCTCCTTGATGGCATCAAGATTTAATAGATACATAGTGGAATGTAAATACTAATAGATAGCATCCGGCTGCGCCGTCCGAATAGGATTTAATAGATACATAGTGGAATGTAAATCAAGGTAAAAAAAGCATTTGCGGAACGTTTACGTCGATTTAATAGATACATAGTGGAATGTAAATTCTGGAACATTATTATGACGTTTCTTATATGTTCCCGATTTAATAGATACATAGTGGAATGTAAATGTCGCAAAATCTATGTTTGGTTCGATGACACCTTGGGATTTAATAGATACATAGTGGAATGTAAATACCGAGTTAGTAGCAAAAAACCATTTTTTACTATCGATTTAATAGATACATAGTGGAATGTAAATGTGCGTAGTCAGAAAGCCCGCATCACCCGCCGTAGGATTTAATAGATACATAGTGGAATGTAAATCTGTTACATCTCCGGCGGTAGATGCAAGACCGTTGGATTTAATAGATACATAGTGGAATGTAAATTTCTGTAATCCCTGATAGTTGTGCTGAGCGTTGTCGGATTTAATAGATACATAGTGGAATGTAAATGCCGACTTGATACCCTGCGCTGTAGCTTTGCCCATCGATTTAATAGATACATAGTGGAATGTAAATTCGACAGGATTTAATACCTTAGATGTGATTGTTGCAAGATTTAATAGATACATAGTGGAATGTAAATGTCCCTAAAATCTGTTTTTATCAAAAAAGGCTCACCGATTTAATAGATACATAGTGGAATGTAAATTTGTTTAACTCCTTATCTCTTGCTCAACTCAGCATAGATTTAATAGATACATAGTGGAATGTAAATGTATATATTCTTTTCATCAAGCTCCAGTTTTGCCTGATTTAATAGATACATAGTGGAATGTAAATTTCTTTGCGCCCCTCAAACTCTGGCACCCTGTCAAAGATTTAATAGATACATAGTGGAATGTAAATTCAAATAAGCTTAATACTTTCATTTTCTTATCCCTGATTTAATAGATACATAGTGGAATGTAAATGTGGATTTACAAGTACGTCTAATATGTGGACATTATGATTTAATAGATACATAGTGGAATGTAAATTATTTTTTTATTCCCCTTTCTCTGTTGTGTATATAAGATTTAATAGATACATAGTGGAATGTAAATTTTAACGTGTGCTACTAGACTTTCCTGGTCTTTGCAGATTTAATAGATACATAGTGGAATGTAAATTTTACTGTTATAGTCCCAGTATCCTACACTCAAAGATTTAATAGATACATAGTGGAATGTAAATATGTGAATGATACCGGAAAGGCATTTGATATGGCGGATTTAATAGATACATAGTGGAATGTAAATATAGCCATGATAAAGGTGATGATTAGGTGCACTAGATTTAATAGATACATAGTGGAATGTAAATTCAGCGTTAATGTTTACTTTTTCTTCTGACTGAACCGATTTAATAGATACATAGTGGAATGTAAATGAAGGTGTGCTTCAGGGAGTAATAGTAATCGAGTTGGTGATTTAATAGATACATAGTGGAATGTAAATTCGCTTCCGATCACAAGCTGCTGCTTCAGTCCAGCGATTTAATAGATACATAGTGGAATGTAAATTCATTTGAATATTTTACATGAAAATATGATGTCTTGCCGGATTTAATAGATACATAGTGGAATGTAAATGGAAGATTTGCCGTTGGCTTAGCCGGTGCTGTAGGATTTAATAGATACATAGTGGAATGTAAATTGCTTGCAGGAACCACGACAGAATACGGCACAGACGATTTAATAGATACATAGTGGAATGTAAATGCGTTCTTCATTCACGAAATGTTCTTCATCGTTGGATTTAATAGATACATAGTGGAATGTAAATAAGCTCAAGCCGCAGCTCAAGCTGATGGCCACATACTAGATTTAATAGATACATAGTGGAATGTAAATAAGACAGAGAGTGAGCCTACAGGCTGGACAGTATCTGATTTAATAGATACATAGTGGAATGTAAATCAAGCTCCGGGATATCTCCCTGCAGGTACATGTCCGATTTAATAGATACATAGTGGAATGTAAATTAGACAGATAACAGGGTCGTTGTACTGTGTTAACGATTTAATAGATACATAGTGGAATGTAAATTTGTTTGCATCATGTATATAGTCGGACTGTATAGCGATTTAATAGATACATAGTGGAATGTAAATTAAGACCGCGTATTTGCCCCATATTTCCCATCATTGAGATTTAATAGATACATAGTGGAATGTAAATATGAAAAGAAGCACTTTAAGATTGGCGACTTTGTAGATTTAATAGATACATAGTGGAATGTAAATATTACCACAGTCCAGAAAGATGCGGGTATAAATTCGATTTAATAGATACATAGTGGAATGTAAATGAGATTGCAGAATGTCCAAATGAAAGTCAGTTCCAGATTTAATATATACATAGTGGAATGTAAATCGGGGATGTATATTAAGATTAGCTGCGCAAATAAGATTTAATAGATACATAGTGGAATGTAATTCTACGAGTATTCAGCCAATTATAACGATTTCGGACGATTTAATAGATACATAGTGGAATGTAAATTAATATGTTTCAAAGTCTCCCGCATCAAGCTGGTTAAGATTTAATAGATACATAGTGATTTATAGATGATATATAGTTTTTTCAATAAAATATTATAGAGATTGAACTATAGCCACGGGAAATGTAAAATAATAACATAATATAAAAACAAAGTAATATAAAGGACTTACCCATGCGCATATACATAGACGCCGACGCCTGCCCCGTAGTAGGCATAGCAGAAGACATAGCAACAAAATACAACATCCCCGTAACGCTTCTTTGCGATACGAACCATGTCCTCACATCTGACTACAGTGAGGTTATCGTGGTTGGTGCCGGGGCGGATGCCGTGGATTACAAGTTGATAAGCATTTGTCACAGGGGCGACATAGTTGTTACTCAGGATTATGGTGTGGCGGCGATGGCGCTTGGCAAAGGTGCGTATGCAATTCATCAGTCGGGCAAATGGTATACGGATGAGAACATCGATCAGATGCTTATGGAGAGACACCTGAACAAGAAGGCGCGGAGGGCGTCAAGTCGGAATCATATCAAAGGGCCGAGGAAGAGGACAGAAGAGGATGACCAGAGATTTGCGGAGTCTTTTGAGAAACTGCTGCGAAAGGCAAATAATTTATAGATACATATGAAGGTGGAGGGGATTCGAACCCTCACCACCAATGAACCGGAAGAGGTCAGATTTTAATGGATGATAAAAATACAAACAGAACAATAGAATACTACAATACACATGCTGACAGATATTCCGAGATAACCAGAAATGCTGACATGTCGGACATATACCAGCACTTTGAGGAAAATCTCAAGCCGGGCAGCAGGATTCTTGATCTTGGCTGCGGCAGTGGTCGTGACAGCAAATATTTTCTGGACAAGGGATACAAGGTTGTATCTCTGGATGCGTCTGAGGCTATGTGCAGGAAAACTCAGGAGCTGACGGGAAAAGCGGCTGTGCATATGCGCATTGAGGACATGAACTATGAGAATGAATTTGACGCTGTGTGGGCATGTGCTTCGCTGCTCCATGTTGCCAAGAGCGATATGCACAAGATCCTTGAGAAGGCTATGAAGGCGCTAAGAGTCGGCGGGGTATTGTATGCTTCGTGGAAGTACGGCAAGAGTGAACGGACGCGGGATGATGGAAGGACATTTGCCAATTATACTGAGGCCCGGGTTTGCGATATGGTGGCGTTGGTTTCAGGCGCATCGCTTGAGGATGTATGGACGAGTCAGGATGTCAGGCTTGACAGGATAGGTCAGGGACATTTGTGGGTAAATGTTCTGGTGAAGAAGACCAGAGTTGTCATAACTGAGAAGGAATTTCTGAACATTTTCTGGAAGCAATACCAGATCATTGAGAAGGATGTCAGGATCAGTTCGGAGTATGTGGACATTCACAAGAGCAACTTCCCGACATTTTCAAGCAGATACATAAATATGTTTCTGAACATCTGCAGCAATATTGATTCTCTGATTGAGATATATTGCAAGATGGTAGAGGAGGACGATTACAGGAAGAAGTACAATATACATGACAGGCTTACTCCTGTGCTTAGGAAATTCCCGGCTATCAGGCTTGACGCAGTGAGGACGATAGACACATTTGAAGATATCGAGTTGAAGCCGTTCAGCGCATTTGTGGATGGCAGGATCGCGGATTGGTGGAATGACTATAACCTGGTAAAACATGCCAGAAGCGAGAAGAATGAGAAGACAGGGAAGTACAATTTCCAGAGCGCAAATCAGAAGAATGTGCTGACTGCCCTGGCTGCGTATTTTATCGTGTGCAACCGCATATACGAGGAGATATGCGAGATCTCGGCGACGCCGAAGAAGCTGCTCAAGTCGAAATTATTCCTGTACGTGAAGAATGGTGAGTAGATAAGGAAAGGTAATAGACCATGGTAAAACAGATAGTAGGAGATCAGATGTTTCTCAGCCAGAAGTCATCTCCGATGACGACTATGGATGCGGGGATCATAGCAGATATGCAGGACACATTAGCGGCAAATCAGGCGAGGTGCGTCGGCATGGCGGGCAACATGATCGGATATAAGAAGAGGATAATCATCGTCAGTATGGGATTTGCCAATGTTGTCATGCTGAATCCGGTACTCCTGTCAAAGTCGGGGGCTTACGAGACAGAAGAGGGATGTCTGTCTCTGGACGGCACGAGAAAGGTGACAAGGTATAGAGACATAGAAGTAGAGTTTCAGGATGCATCATTTGCAAAAAAGCGTATGAAGTTCAACGGATATATAGCCCAGATAGTGCTCCATGAGATGGATCACCTTGAGGGGCGAATAATTTAGGAGAGTTTATGGAATCAAAAGACGGAACATGGATCATGTATGGAGTTTCGGAGGATGATCCGGAGTGCCTGCACACGGTGGACGAACTTATCGGATATATAGAGGAAGTGGGATTTCTTCCTCTTTTCCGCAATGAGATACCTGGATTTTCGGTGGAAGAGCGAACCACGGAGAAATACTGGTGGAGTGAGGATGCGCAGAGGGATCCTTGGGTGTGGCGCGAGATCATAGCCAGAAGAGGCGATATTGCATACGGCAAATTTTTCCACAATAAGGCGGGATTTATCTCAAAGAAATGGTTCCCGTATTTTGCAAATTATAGAAGAGCTGGATATGATTTCGATGCCAGATGGGATGATGAGCTTGCATCATTCAGACAGAAGAAAATCATGGATCTGTTCATGGATGACCGGATAGATGAGGAGAGCGATGCGGAATTTGCAGCAGAAAAACTGGAGAGTATGTATGATACAGCGCTGTTCTCATTTGATATCAAGAAACTTGCCGGATTTGGCAAGGGCGGTGAGAAGGGCTTTGAGGGTACGATGACACAGCTTCAGATGCAGACCTATCTGTGTGCATGCGATTTTAGAAAGCGGGTGAACAAAAAGGGGGCGGAATACGGCTGGAATGTGGCTGTGTATTCCATGCCGGAGAAGCTGTGGGGATATGATCATGTGACGTCCGCATATTGTGAGAGCCCTGAGGAATCGTGGAAGAGGATAGTGAAGCATATGGATGATATCTACCCGATTGCCACAGAGAAACAGATAAAGAAAGTCTTAAAGTAGAGACGGTGTACAGAAAACTCTAATTCAAAAGTTTACATCAAAAGTTTACACATAACATTACATATATCTTTACATATGTGTTTACATATGTTATGTTTATATGCAAGTCAGGTTATAAAGAATAATATGATGCTTACTTGAAGAGGAGAAATGATGAACACTGTATATGATGTTATTATTGTGGGAACTGGCGCTGCAGGTTTGTTCTGTGCGTTGAATTTTCCAGAGACAAAAAAGGTCTGTATTATCACAAAAAGGCGGGCTGATGAGTCCGACTCTTTTTTGGCCCAGGGCGGCATATGTATGCTGCGGGGTGAGGAAGATTACGAAGATTATTTTGAAGACACCATGAGAGCCGGCCATTATGAGAACAATAAAAAGACAGTCGATCTTATGATCAGATCATCGAATCTTGTTATCAGAGAATTGATAAGGCTTGGAGTTAGATTTGAGAGAGATGAGAGCGGAAAGCTTGCCTTCACTAAGGAGGGAGCTCACAGCCAGCCAAGAATATTGTTCCACGAGGATATTACCGGCAAGGAGATTACATCCACTTTGCTGGAGTGTGCAAAGAAGAAATCCAATATCGAGATATATGAGTATACGACTATGCTCGACATCATCTGCAATGACAATGCCTGTGGTGGTGTGGTTATAGCTGATGAGGCGAAGAACATAAGCATACTTAGATCCAACAACGTTGTATTGGCGTGTGGTGGAATCGGAGGTATATATAAGAACTCAACGAATTTTGCCCATATAACAGGTGATGCCATAGCAATTGCCTTAAAACATGGTGTAGAGGTAGAGAATCTGAATTATGTGCAGATCCACCCGACAACACTGTTTAGCCGGAATAAGGGAAGAAGGTTTCTGATATCTGAATCTGTGAGAGGCGAAGGCGCATGGCTTCTTAACAAGGCGGGAGAAAGGTTTACAGATGAACTGCAGCCTCGTGATGTAGTCAGCCATGCAATATGGAAACAGATGGAGATAGATGGAACGGAGCATGTGTGGGAAGATCTGAGACCGCTTGGAAGAGATGTGATCTTGCAGCATTTTCCACATATATACAAGCAGTGCAAGGATGAGGGGTATGATGTGCTTGTTGAACCAATACCGGTTGTGCCGGCTCAGCATTACCACATGGGCGGAGTGAAGGCAGATCTCGCCGGAAGAACATCCATGGAAGGATTGTACGCGGTAGGAGAAGCCGGATGTAATGGAGTGCATGGCAGAAACAGACTGGCAAGCAATTCGTTACTTGAGTCGCTTGTATTTGCACAGAGGGCGGCAGATGATATCATGTTCAGCAGAGAGCACAGAGGCTGTGGAGAAGACAACATAGATCTGTCTGAATATGAAGATATAGATGGTTTGTTTAGAGAATATAAGAATATAGTTTTGACAGAAACGGAAAGAAGAGGCTGAGAATGAATCAGATAACAATGAAATTGAATGCGGACAAGCTTATAATGATGGCTTTACAGGAGGATATCACAAGTGAGGATGTATCCACAAATGCGGTGATGCCAAAGGCACAGAAAGGAAAAGTAGACCTGATATGCAAGCAGGATGGAATCATTGCAGGACTTGATGTATATGCAAGAGTATTTACCCTCTTAGATGACAGCACTGAGGTTGAGTTCTTCTGCAAAGATGGCGATGAGGTGAAGGCTGGCCAGCTTATGGGAATTGTGACTGGTGATATCAGGGTTCTTCTCTCTGGAGAGAGGGTTGCGCTTAATTACCTGCAGCGTATGAGTGGTATAGCTACATATACCCATGAGGTTGCAGAACTTCTTAAAGGAAGCAAGACTACTCTGCTGGATACCAGAAAGACCACACCTAATTGCCGTATATTTGAGAAGTATGCAGTCAGAGTCGGCGGAGGCAGCAATCACAGATACAATTTGTCGGATGGAGTATTACTTAAGGATAATCATATAGGCGCTGCGGGAAGTATAACCAATGCAGTGAGAATGGCAAAGGAGTATGCACCATTTGTCCGCAAGATAGAGGTTGAAGTTGAGACACTGGATCAGGTAAAAGAGGCTGTTGAAGCGGGAGCCGATATCATTATGCTTGACAATATGACAACGGATCAGATGAGGGCTGCGATTGATTTGATCGATGGACGTGCTGAGACAGAATGTTCAGGCAATGTTACAAAAGAGAACATAGAGAGACTGATATCATTGGGAGTGGATTATATATCAAGCGGTGCGCTTACACACAGCTCACCTATAATGGATATATCGATGAAAAATCTTCATGCGGAGGAATAAAGTGAAGGCAAAAGAGAGAAGGGAAAGGATACTTGACATTGTGAAGAATTCAGATGTCCCTGTTCCGGCAAATAAGCTTGCGTCAGAATTCGATGTCAGTAGACAGATAATAGTGCAGGACATTGCAGTGATCAGGGCGGCTGATGATGGCATAATTGCAACTAACAGGGGTTATATATACAAGAATGAATCAAAATGTCAGAGAGAGTTTAAAGTAAAACACGGTTATGACAGGACTGAGGAAGAACTCACGATCATAGTTGATTATGGCGGTGTTGTAAAGAATGTAAGTATAAGTCATACAGTGTACAATCGTGTTACTGCAAAGATGAATATTGCTTCCAGATACGACGTGGCAAAATTTATGAAAAAATTGGAAAACAGCCAGTCGTCCCTGCTTGGAAATGCTACGAACGGATATCATTACCATCTGATAGAGGCTCCAAGTGAAGAGGTCCTGGACAACATAGAGCAGAAGCTCGATGAGACAGGCTTCCTTGTTCCGTGGCAGGAGTGGGAGAAATAATGCAAAATGATTTGGAGAGAATAAAATGACGATAAAAGAGATACAGGAAGAGATAATCAGACTGAAGAAAGAGAAAGATTTCTGCATACTGGCACATGCTTATCAAGGACATGAGATTCTTGAAGTTGCAGATTATATGGGAGATTCATATGGACTTAGCGTTGAGGCGAGCAAGGATTCCCGCAAAAATATAATAATGTGTGGTGTGCGTTTTATGGCGGAGACATGTAAGATATTGTCCCCTGATAAGAATGTGTACCTGCCTAATCCTGAAGCCGGATGTCCGATGGCTGAGCAGATGAACCTTGAAACGCTGGATGAGATGAAGAAGAAGTATCCGGGATATGCGGTTGTCGCCTATATTAATACGACATCTGAATTGAAAACTGCCTGTGATGTATGTGTGACATCCTCATCAGCAGTGCAGATCTGCAGCAAGCTTGATAACGACAAGATTCTTTTTATTCCAGATCCGAATCTTGGAAACTATGTTCAAAAGCAGATGCCGGAAAAGGAATTTGCATTTTTTAACGGCGGATGTCCTAGACACCTTGCGGTTACCCTAGATGATGCTTTGAAGGCAAAAGAGTTACATCCACATGCGGAACTTCTTGTCCATCCTGAGTGTAGACCGGATGTAGTTGCAGAGGCTGATTATGTAGGTTCAACCACAGGAATTATGGCATATGCCAGAAAGTCAGAGAAAAAAGAATTTATCATCGGTACAGAGCACAGTATTGTGGAGCATCTTCAGTATGAGTGCCCTGACAAAATGTTCTATCCAATTTCTTCAAAGCTGATGTGCCATAATATGAAGCTTACTACCCTGGTTGACATATTGAATGTACTAAAGGGCACAGGTGGCGAAGAGATAGTCCTTTCTGATGAGGTGATGGAGGGAGCTTCCCGCTGCATCAACAGAATGATCGCGCTTGGATAACGAGGTGTGGATTATTATCCAGAGCAGTGGGACATATCCATGATCGATGAGGATATGGACAATATCGTAGAGCTTGGATGCAATGTCATTCGTATAGCGGAGTTTGCATGGCATATCATGGAAAAAACGGAGGGCAGTATGACTTTTCGTTCTTCGATCATGTCATCAGCAAGGCAAAGGAGAAGGGGCTTCATGTGATACTTGGAACCCCGACAGCGACTATTGCTTAATTATATAAAATACGGTTGCTTATTAGTTCATTAAGCGACCGTATTTTTTTGTACCTGTGTTATAATGTTATAAAAGTGTATAATATTATTTGCAAATTATGATCAGCCAGACTGGCTGGAGTATAGGAGGACATGATGGGTATTGTTGAATTAAAAAATGATAAGATCGCTATAAAGGTGAATACTCACGGTGCTGAGCTTGTGAGCCTGAAGAGTATCGAGACAGACAGAGAATACATGTGGTGCGGTGATGCTGAGTATTGGGGAAGAGTTTCTCCTGTGCTGTTTCCATTTGTGGGAAAGCTTGAAGGACAGCGTTACAGACATAACGGGGTGGTTTATGAGAATATACCTCAGCACGGATTTGCAAGGGACAGCGAGTTTGTAGTGGCTGGCCAGACTGGTGATACACTGCTGTTTGTGCTTGAGAAGAATGATACATGGCAGAAGAGCTATCCGTTTGATTTCAGTCTTTGTATAGGATACAGACTTGAAGGTTCATCTGTACATGTTATGTGGACCGTTGTGAATGAGGGAACTGACACGATTCATTTTTCTATCGGTGCCCATCCTGCATTTGCATGTGAGGGAGGCATCGGCGGTTATTCTCTGGATATGCACACAGGTAAGAACGAGATTGAATGTGGTCTTTTGACAGCAAATGGAGTTCTTGGAGATAGAACAGTTACGCACAGACTGACAGATGGAGTCTTAAAGCTGCGTGATGAGATGTTTGATGAGGATGCCCTGATCATGGATGGTAAGGGTATAAATACGATTACATTAAGGAACTCATCTGATGCGTCGGTTTTGCAGTTGAGATTTGATGTGCCGCAGATAGGCATATGGTCTCCTGCAAAGAAACATGCGCCATTTGTCTGCATAGAGCCTTGGTTTGGCAGGTGTGACCGCGAGGGATATGACGGAGATCTGGCGGACCGTGAGTATTCAAACAGTCTTGAGGCTGGCCATTCGTTCAGCAAGGAGTATGTCATCGACATACTATAATGGAAAACATATCATGTGTCAGATTAAGATATAGCAGAATATAATTTGTAAGCAGGGCGGGACATCCTATTGGTGAGATGTCCCGCCCTGTTTGTTATGTTTCATAATACATTAATGTAAAATCTATGTAAAAGGTGCCTGACCCCATTGTTGTTCCTTTTTGTAGAGTGCTGAAAATACTACTTGACATATAATACTATGTGACGTATAGTATACTGCGTAAGGAGGTATAGCGATGGATATACAATTGAAGAGAGGGATGCTCGACGTGTGTGTGCTTGCGGCCATCAAGGACGAGGATTCCTATGGATATCAGATCATCAAAGATATGAAGCCGTATGTGACGATATCAGAGTCCACACTCTATCCTATCCTCAGAAGACTTGAGGCGGGAGCGCTGCTCACGGTTCATTCCGTGGAGCACAACGGAAGACTCAGAAAGTATTATCATATTACGGATGCCGGAAGAGCCAGGATAGAAGAGTTCAAGGAAGAGTGGAAGGAACTGGAATCCATATACAGATTTATTGTGAAGGAGGAAGTCAGAGATGAACAAACAGGAATATCTTGAGTCGATAAGAAGCAGGATTAGTGCGATGCCGGCTGATGATGTGAACAGGTTTATGGATTACTATAGCGAGATGATAGATGACCGCGTGGAGGACGGCCTTTCCGAGGAGGAGGCTGTGGCAGATATGGGGTCACCTGATGCAGCAGTGGAGCAGATACTTGAAGATATGCCGCTTACAAAGCTTGTGAAGGAGAAGATCAAGCCAAAGCACGAGCTCAAGGCATGGGAGGTCGTACTCATAGTACTTGGTTCTCCGGTGTGGATACCACTTCTCATTACAGCGGCGGTATTGTTGCTCACACTGTGGATAGTTGCATTTGCACTTCTTATATCATTCTATGCTGTGGTGCTCAGCTTTGTGGTGGCGGGAATCGGCGGATTGATATGTACCATACCTCTGTTCGTGGCCCACAGCCCTTACACAGCAGTTCTCATGCTCGGAGCAGCACTCATAGGAGTTGGTATAGCGATATTGTTTGTTGTATCGGTTAAGCCTGTTACGGTTGGTATATTTAAGGTCTGCAAGGCCAGTGTGAATGGAATAAAGAGAATGTTTGTAAAGGAGAAATAGTCATGAGTAGAACAAAGAAAGCTGTTATTGTTGCATCGGTCATGATCGTGGCAGGCATTATCACTGTGATCTCAGCACTTGCTGTAAATGGATTCAGATGGCCGAATGTGACAGTTAATCTGGCCCACATGACATCGGAGCCGGTGAACTACGTAAAGAAGACTGTTGATATAAAAGATAAATTCACTGCAATTGATGTAAAAAGCGCATCAGATGTGGATGTTTCCGTGAAGAAGGCGAGTGGAGATACAAGTTATGTGGAGTATTATGACTGCGAGAATCTGACGCATCATGTAGATATATCAGATGGCGTGCTCAGGATAACCGCAGATGACAGTAGAAACGCGGCATTTAACATTTCCATTGGTATGTACTCTGGAGCATGGCCGTCCGTGACGGTGTATCTGGCCGGCACGGAGTACGATGATCTGAAGATCGTGACCAGCAGCGGTGACGTGGATATGGAATATTATCTGGCAATAGGCAATATCGATATAGAGGCCGCCAGCGGCGATGTGATCGTAAAGGGGGTAAATGCAGATGCTCTGACAGTGGCGACCAGCAGTGGTGACATTAAGCTTGACAGTGTATCGTCAAAGGATACAAGAATATCAGCAAACAGTGGTGACGTCAGTCTTGGTGATGTGGTGATGGATAATATTGATCTGAAGACCTCCAGTGGCAATATCACATCTGGCAGTATAAAGGCAAAACGTATAAACGGTCGTGCGTCAAGTGGTGACGTAATGATTAGAGACTGTGATGCTTCTGAGATCAATGTCGTGACAACCAGTGGTGATGTATCGATCGGCATTGGCTCAGAAATGAAGTATGAATACAATACAAAGACATCCAGCGGTGATGTAAATGTACCGGACTCGGTTGAGGGAGCAGATGGAAAGTGCAATATCGAGACTAGTAGCGGAGATATTGATGTCACACAGTAAGTCGTAACTGAATACATTTGAAAATTGGTTCAAGGCAGGTCTTCTGAAATGGAATGACCTGCCTTGAGTTGCATTTAGGCTAAATTAAAGTTAATTAATGAAATAAAATGTCGGTAAAGGCCTCTGCTTATTGTGGATTTACGCTAAAAATGGTATCTTTAATATGTATATATATTTATACGGAAGAAAATATCAGGGAGAGTAAAGGATGAGTGCATTTGCATTGAGACTTGCAGTATTACCTTCGGTGTTACTGCTGTTATTTGTAGTCAGAAGAAATAAGAATAGCAGGGATCCAATGAGCCTGCTAGTATGGCTTGCGGTTCTGGGAGCTGTCAGCACGATACCGGCAGTAGTCGTGGAGCTGGTTGGGGGCGTATTGTTATACTACATGGGATTGGAATCCGGAACGGCGGTTTATGAGCTGGTCAACTGCTTCTTTATAGTGGCGATGATCGAGGAACTGGGCAAATTCCTTGGAATGTTAATACTTACATGGAAAAATAAGAACTTTGACCACAGCTATGACGGCGTTATATATGGCGTGTGCTCGTCGCTCGGATTTGCAACACTGGAGAATATCCTGTATGTATTCCAGGGTGGAATAGGACTCGGAATCCTGAGGGCTGTGACAGCAATCCCACTTCACTGCTCATGCGGCGTTATCATGGGATATTTCTACTCAAAGGCGAGAGAGAATGCGAACAAGGGCGAGGGTGCCGCAGGCAATATGCTGATAGCGTATTTTAGCACCATGGGAATACACGGACTGTATGATTTTGTGTTGTCGATTGATGACACCAGCGTGATCCTGTGCATACTGGTTCTGATCCTGTCGGTGGTTCTGATGTTCCTGCTCATATCCCATGCGGCAAAGAACGATCATATCATAGCGGTAAATCCTATATGGGTGAATCCGTATAACTTCAGATATATACCTATGTGTGGATATAATCAGCCAAATATGTACGGACAGAACATGCAGTACAATCAGCCAAATGTATATGGCAAGTGGCAGAACACCTTCCAGCCAAATGCATACGGCCAGGCGAATCAGTACAATAATCAGCAGAGTGGCTATGGCCGGCAGCCTCGGTATGGTCAGCAGAGTGGCTATGGCCAGCAGCCTCGGTATGGTCAGCAGAATGGTTACGGTCAGCGGCCGGGGCAGTACAACCAGCCGGGCAGCTATACTCAACAGCCAGGACAGTACAATCAGCCGTCAAGTGGCTATGGTCAGCCACAGCGGTACGATCAGCAGAATGGCTACAGCCAGCAGACCCAGTATGGCCGGCAGTCACAGCAGAATAATCAGTATAGCGGCTACGGTCAGCAGCCACATTACGGTCAGTCATCACAGTATGATCCGCAGAACACATACAGACAGTAATAAAATATTTATATAGAGGAGAACAGGCAAATGTTATTGATAAAGAATGGAAGAGTCATTGATCCGGTCACCCATACAGACGAGGTCATGGATGTGCTCATCGACGGCAATCATATAGTTAAGACAGGATACGATCTGGAGGCAGAGGGTGCGGAGGTCATCGATGCAGATGGACTTGTAGTTGCACCAGGACTGGTAGACACACATGTACACTTCCGCGATCCGGGATTTACGTACAAGGAAGACATCGAGACAGGTGCTGCCGCCGCTGCAAGAGGAGGCTTCACGATGGTGGTATGTATGGCGAATACAAAGCCGGCGGTGGATAACCTTGAGACTCTCAAGTATATACAGGATAAAGGTGCAAAGACCGGAATACATGTAGTTCAGACAGCCACAGTCACAAAGGGCCTTGCTGGCAAGGAACTCGTGGACATGGACAGTCTTGCGGCTGCAGGTGCAGCAGGATTTACCGATGACGGAATCCCAATCATGGATGAGAAGCTTCTTCTTGAGGCTATGGAGAAGGCAAGGGATCTTGATCTTCCGGTGAGTCTTCATGAAGAGGATCCGCTGTTCATTGTACAGCCGGGAGTGAATCAAGGAAAAGTATCAGAAAAGCTTGGATACGGCGGTGCATCCCGCACAGCGGAGGATATTATGGTTGCAAGGGACTGCGTCCTTGCACTTCACACAGGTGCATCAGTGTGCATACAGCATATAAGCTCAGGCAATTCCGTGGATATAGTGAGAACTGCAAAGAAGCTTGGAGCGGACGTACATGCGGAGGCAACTCCACATCATTTCACCCTTATAGAGGATGCTGTGCTGAAGTACGGAACCATGGCGCGTATGAATCCTCCACTCAGAACCGAGAAAGACAGAAGACAGATCATAGAGGGAATACAGGATGGCACAATAGATATGATAGTGACGGATCACGCCCCGCACAGCAGTGAGGAGAAGGCGAGACCGCTTGACAAGGCGCCAAGTGGAATAACAGGGCTTGAGACATCTCTTGCCCTTGGAATATATTCCCTTGTACAGCCTGGATATATCTCACTCATGAAGCTCATGGAACTAATGAGCAGGAATCCTGCAGAATTTTACCGCATGGAACCGGGCAAGATAGCAGAGGGAGCTCCTGCGGATATAGTCATATTTGGCGAGAATGAGCAGTGGACAGTGAACAGCTTTGCGTCAAAGGCATCCAACAGTCCATTTGCCGGATGGACTCTCCCGGGAAGGGTTCACTATACAATCTGTGGCGGAAATATCGTGTATGACGCAGAAAAGTACGATGCTGAACATGATGTGTAAGATGCGGGCAGCAGGATATAATATAAAATGTAAGATATGAGAAGATCATAACAGAGATGGGACATATAGATATGGACAAGATAAGACGACATTATACATTCAGAGGAAGAGTGCAGGGAGTTGGCTTCAGATACAGGGCGAGCTATGCTGCATCCATGTACGGAGTCACAGGCTGGGTGTGCAACAGATATGATGATTCTGTTGAGATGGAGGCTCAGGGGCTGCCTGAGGCTATAGACAAGGTGATAGCAGTTCTCAGAAATGACAGATATATATTTATAGAGGATATGGATGTCAGAGAGATACCTCTGGAGAATGACAGCGGATTTCATGTGAGATCAAGCTGGTAACGCGCGTAGATAAGGAGAGTGGACATATGGTAAAGATAGATTTGATAACGGGCTTTCTGGGCTCAGGCAAGACGACATTTATTAAGAAGTATGTGAGCTACCTTGTTGGCAAAGGATATAATGTCGGAATCCTTGAAAATGATTATGGTGCAGTCAACGTGGACATGATGCTTCTTCAGGATGTGATGGGCGAGAACTGTCATGCTGAGATGGTGGCAGGTGGCTGCGGCGAGGACTGTCACAAGAGAAGGTTCAAGACAAAGCTCATAGCGATGGGGATGAGCGGCTATGACAGAGTCATTGTTGAGCCGTCCGGAATATTTGATGTGGATGAATTCTTTGACGTTCTCCACGAGGAGCCACTTGACAGATGGTATGAGGTGGGAAGCATCATTTCCATAGTCGATGCCGGACTTGACCGGGATATGAGCAGACAGTCCAGATATGTGCTTGCGTCTGAGGTTGCGAACTGTGGAACTCTGGTGATGAGCAAGGTTCAGGATGCATCGGAGGATGAGAAGAGGAGCACAATAGAATATATCAATGAAGTGCTCACCGAATTCCAGTGTAAGCGTCAGTTCGGCGATGATGTTCTGGAGAAGAACTGGGATGATTTCACGGACGATGACTTTGAAGGTTTTATGTCAACCGGATACAAATTAAACGACTATGTAAAATTATGGTTCAAACAAAGTGATGTGTTTAACTCGGTATATATCATGAATAAGGTCATGCCTCAGGAGCGGCTTGAGACGATAGTCAGGGATATATTTGCGGATAAGGAATGCGGAGATGTCTTTAGAATCAAGGGTTTTCTCCCTGTAAATGACACCGGATGGATAGAGCTCAACGCCACGGCAAAAAAGACCGAGGTGAGACCTATAGAGAACGGGCAGGAGATCATAATTGTGATCGGTTCGAATTTGGTGGAGGACAAAATAAAACGGTACTTTGAGTAAAGAGGCTGATGGACAGGAGCGGATTTTCATGACAGACAGGGCTAAGAAATTGAACAGAGAAGAGAAGCTTCAACTTCAGGCTGAAAAGCTGAAAGAACAGGCACAGATAGATCTTGAGGGATACGTTATGTGTCGTTCTGCACTCAGGGCGACCAGAACGGATCTTCATGAGGAGTCGGAACGGTATGACAGACTTAGGGAAGAATATGAAGAGCTGAAGAACAGACGCGCACCGTACAAGGTGCTGTTCTATAAACGCAGAAGGATCAGAAAGTGTAAAAAGCACATAAAGGAGCTGGGAAGGGCAAAGAAACGTCTGCGCAAACAGATGAAGGAACATCGTGAGGGTGTCAGACGAAGAACTGCTACCAACACATTTGCATTTGTTGCAGCGCTTGCGATGTTCGCCATGATGGCGTGGAGGATATGGCAGCTCGCACAGGGTGTGTACTATATGGCATTTTACAGAAATGGTGAGGCCCTTGAGATAACGGCTGTTGCTGTGCTCAGGCAGCTCCTGCTTGTGGCGTGCATCGTATATGGCCTTGTGGTTGTATGGCAGTCACTGCAGGTGTGGGGCATGAAGCGGGAAGGCTGGAATGGTGTAATAAGAATTAAGGTGAAACAGAAGGCCTACTGGATTATGATGATAGGCGTACCGCTTCAGATAGTCAGCCATGGAGATATGCTGACAAATGCCATGATGCTTATAACGATTATCAGTCAGATGGTCATGGCGGCACTTTTGTCGACGGTCCAGTCGAGAAGGATACTTGTGAAGATATTTGCATGGTGCTATGTCGGGGGAATCTGCGTGATATGGCTGTATGGCGGAGTGTACTGCAGAAACTTCGAGATATCGGGAAATGATTCCGGAACCAGCACCTATGCGGTTGACAACAAGTCGAATTTTTCGCAGATATGGGAGATGTCGACTGAACCGGAATTCTATCATATGGGTATGTATGCCCAGAACAGGGATACCGATTATGGCATGATGATCATTCCGGGACTTGCGTATGCTGATACGATAGGCAGTGAGTCGAGGAAGATAGAGAACTGCACGTCCATGACGCCACAGGGGCTGGCAGTTACGAAGGAGTATACATTTGTCAGTGCTTACTGCAAGACGAAGAAACACAAATCTGTGATATTTGTTCTTGATACACAGACCGGGCAATATATTAAGACACTGGTTCTCAAGGACACGACACATGCCGGAGGACTTGCGTATGATACGAAGAATAATGTGCTGTGGGTTTCCTCGTATATGATTGATGAGGATGAGGACAGGAGCAGGAAGGCATCCATATCATGTCTTACGCTGGACTCCATAGAGAAATACGATGTGGCTCAGGGAAAGCCGATAAAATACAGGAACACATGTAGCGTCATGTTCCCTGCAACGTCATTTATCACGATATATGACGGACATATATATGCGGGCTACTGGCGAAAGGATAAGAACAGCTACAGCATGGCTGCCAGCTATGAGATAGTAAATGGAGGAACTGCAATATCCTCGGAGGAGGACGAGGCTTTCTATATACCAGGAAGGGTGCAGGGGCTTCAGGTGTACAAAAATGAGATAATATTCTCTATATCCTATGGTATAGATGAATCCAGGATAGAGGTATACGATACAGATACAGGCAAGCTGTCCAGTGTGAATTACGGAACAGAGACACCGAGACAGGTGGTTAAGCTCCCGCAGAAGCTGGAGCAGATATATTCGTATAATGGCAAATTATACTGCCTGTTCGAGTCTGCAAGTTTTGCCTACAGGCTGACAGCACCGGTGTGTATGGACAGGATCGTGGGGCTTGATGAGATGGCACTTGTAGAGTAGCTCAAAGTGGTTCAAGGTGAAAAAATGGAGGGTTTGGGATGAACGAACAGAATATTAACAATGGAATGAATGGAGGCCCGGGGATGCCCCCGCCGCCACCGCAAGGGTATATGAACATGAATGGAGGCCCGGGGATGCCCCCGCCGCCACCTCAGGGTTATATGAACATGAATGCCAGACCGCCGCAGAGGAGAAATCCTGCGGTGTCTCCGAACAGATTCAGGATGTTTGGTATTCCGGTACTGGTATATGCGATCATATGTGCGGCATGTCTGTACAGCAACTGGTCGAGTATATTGTCGGCTGTGCTTTCGATAGTATCAATAGTGTTTATCAGTACATGCATGGTACGATATGAGAAGAACATCGGTGCAGACCGTGAGGCCATGACCACTGGAGCTGCGTTGTCGAAACAGAGTATACTGATCCCATATTATATTCTTGTGTTCATGATGTCGGTTGCCCTGAGTCTCACAGACGAGGGATATATCATATTTGGATGTAATGTGGGAATAATCGTTACAGAGATGTATGCGGTTATGACATACTTCAATGACACTGAAAAGCATGGGATATTCAAGGGAATATTCTCATTTTTCGAGATGTTCTTTGGATCGATAGGGTATGTAAACATGCCATTTGCCGACAGAAAGGCGGAGCGTGAGATAACCGGCAAAAAGAGAAATTCCAAGCTGATGTACATACTTCTTGGATGTGTGATAGCACTTCCGATACTGGTGATCGTGCTCAATCTGCTGTCTTCGGCAGATCCTGTGTTTGCAAAGGTCATAAAGGATATATTTGGCAAACTGTTCTTCTCGTGGGATATAGTGAAGATAGTTCTGTTTGCCGCTGTGATATTCCTGTTTGTATATGGATTTATTGTCAAGGCGGGCCGCAGAGATCTCGGTGCAAATGCTCCGAAGGAGGGGCAGTACAATGCAGTGACAGGTATAACTATAACGATAGTGCTCACAGCGTTCTATCTGATATTTGCCGTTGTTCAGATAGTGTATCTGTTCATGAACAGCGCAGGACTTCCGGACGATATGACATACGCAGAGTATGCAAGACAGGGCTTCTTCCAGCTGCTCTTTGTAGCGGTTGTAAATGTGTGTATGGTGCTGATATTTAGTGCTATATTCAGAAAGAGTCTGGTGCTCAACGTGTCACTGCTCATGATGTGCATATGTACATATATAATGATTGCCTCATCAGCTGTGAGGCTGTCCATGTACATTGCGGAATATGATCTAACATACCTCAGAATAAATACCATATGGGCGCTGATAGTCACGTCTATAGTGATGCTCGGTGTTATCATAAGCCTGTTCTGGAGAAATATGCCGCTGTTCAGATACATATTTATGACGGTTCTGGTGATGTTCGCGCTGTATGCATTTATCAGACCTGGCGCAGTGATAACAAAGTACAATATCAGTCAGGCGCACAGTGGAAAGAAGATAGATCTTGAGTATGTGATGGATATAGGTAATGACGGAGTTCCATATCTGATCGATTATTTCAGGACCAAAGACATTACGCCCGAAATGGTCATGGAGGAAGTGATGTCGAAATATAGCGAGGACACCTACTACTGGAGAGACGACACGGTGGGAGAGAGGCTTGAGAAGATGCTTGAGGAGAATGATGACAAGGGCTATATCAGAAGCTTTAACTTCTCCAGATACAGAGCTTCAAAGACTATAGAGGATTATATAAAGTAGTGTAATATAGAATTATAGATCATAATAAAGAAAGCCCCAGTCTCCGGTGCAAATAAACCGGAGACTGGGGCTTTTCGCCATGTTAAATATTAGTCGTCATCTTCAGGAACATAATGTCTTGATGTGTAATACTCAAATATATCCTCGGACTTGTCGTATGGGAGGAACTGGGATCTCTCTCTTACAACCCACTCGTCTCCGTTGTGGAGAACTTCACCGAATACATAGCAGTTGTTGTGCTTGGCATCCTCACATGCCTTGAATATTGCGTCCTCACGTACATATACCTTTTCGGTATGCTTACATTTGATCAGTGCAAATACGTTGTCCACCTCTGCCAGGCATTGCTTGTGAAGGTTGCCGTTGTAGATGTAGAGGAAGAGGATGATTCGTCCAACGTTCTCACCTCTGTCGAGGTAGATGCGCATCTCCTCGTCGATACCTTCCTTCTGTCCTGTTCTGTCATCGCCCTTCAGGACTACAGAATCGCTTCTGCTGTACTTGTGACCCCAGAATACCAGTTCGGGATCAGAGCCGTCATTGTGCTCAACGATCGCTGCAAGGTTGAGGTCATATGTGTCCTCGGATGTAGCGCTCATGATATTGTCTATGGCAATCTTAATCTTTTTCTTGAGGTCGACCTTCTTGGCATCCCAGCCAATGCCGACCGTAAGTTTATTATCACCTTTTACAACATATTCGTTCATATTAAAAACCCCCTTAGATTACAAGAAGAATAATAATGTGTCTATGAAGAATGTAGGTACAAGAATAGAAACTGACCATACGAGGTAGCCTACAAATGAAGGCATCTTGATACCATTTTCTTCGGCTATTGAACGTACCATAAAGTTAGGTGCGTTTCCTATATAAGTGTTGGCTCCCATGAATACGGCACCGCAGGAGATAGCCATCAGCATGACCTGAGGAACTACACCCATAGCAGTGCTTATACCCTCTGTAAATCCACTTGAAGCAGCGGTGGTGAAGAATACAAGGTAGGTAGGTGTATTGTCAAGGAAGCTTGATAAAAGTCCTGTCGTCCAGAAGAACTGTGCCGGATGTGTAAGTCCGAGCTCAGAACCACGTGCCTTGAGGATTAGGAGTGCAGGGATCATAGTGATGAAGATACCTATGAACAGTATGGCAACCTCCTGTATAGCATCCCATGTAAAGTTGTTGGCCTTACGGACTTTCTTGTTCGTTGTCTTGAATGAGAGGAAAGCCGCTGCTAGCATGATCACAATCTCGATGATAGCAGCCCATGAGAGTGTTACGCCCTCACAGAAATTGATACCCTTTGCAAATGCAGGGAACTTCATAGGAAGAACTCCGCTGAGTATAACTGCACCTACGATCATTATAAGGAATATAATGTTGTGAGCACCTTTAAGTTTGACTGGCTTTTTCGTATCTGCATCGAATACCGGCTTCTGTCTGCCGTCTGCGATATCCTTCTTGTATGCTCTTGTGTCGAGAAAGAAGAATACAGTCAGCAGGATGATGAGATTGACAACCATGACCTTTGCAAGTCTGAGACTCCAGAAGAAGTCAACACCATTCATGAATCCCATCAGAAGTGGAGGATCACCGACAGGGGTGAGACAGCCACCAATATTTGAAACGAGGAAGATGAAGAATACAATGATCTGAACCTTTCTTCGTCTCCATTTATTTGCCTTTATGATAGGTCTGATCATCAGCATACTTGCACCGGTAGTACCGATCCAGCTTGACAGCAGAGTACCTATCAGTAGAAGCAGAACATTGAGTTTCGGTGTTCCCACCAGGTCGCCTTCAAGAGATATATTGCCTGCCACACAGAACAGGGCAAAAAGCAATACAATGAAGGTGAGATAGTCACCGATCATTACCTCGAGCAATTGTTCGCCCATCGTACCAAAGCCATGTAATATGGCAAATGGAATTAAAAATAAAAGAGACCAGCCTGCAACAGCCCACTGTTTGTGCTTTTCCCACCACTCACCGGCGATAAGGGGCATAACAGCTATGCACAGAAGCATACACACAAATGGTATACACCATGTAAGTGGAAGCGTAGCACCGAGTGTTTCAGTACCGGATTCGCTGTCTGCCGCCAGGGCACTTACCTGTGACAGCCCAAGAACTGAGATGACTGTGCCGAGACCTAGAAATAACCTGTTTTTCATCGTTTTTGCCTCCTATTAATTATAATTGAAAAACCTTATCTATGCTAACAAATATATGGTAAAAATTCAACGAAAAAAATCGAAACTTAACCATTTATTTTCCAGAACAAAAAAATAATAAGTATAGCCCAAATGATGGATCTGTGATAGAATGAAAAAGATTAAAAAATGCAATATTATGGCCTTAGGGCAGAACAGAGGTAATTGATATATTATGGAACATCAATGGTCAAAGGCATACAAACCAAAGAGAAAACTTTACGTGCTGAGGTCCAGAGAGTCAGAGGGATTTGACGATTTTTGTCAGGAGAATGGCTATGACTGGTACAAGTGCTTTAGCAACATATACAGGCCGCTGGCAAACAGGGCTTTGTTTTATATGCCTGAGAAGATGATGGACGCCGGATATTCGCGTTTGTGTGGAGGAGTGGAGATAGGATACAGTGATATGGAGGTGGTTCCTCAGAACTGTGTGAGCATCACGGTTCCGGGATTCGACGTTGTGGATATAAAGGGATTTGATATATCTCTGATAGAGGATATACCGAGACTCATGACCATGGCGTATTCATATGCCAAGTTGTATATAGAGACGGAGAAGCTGCACATTGTTTCTAACCACAAGCTTCCATATATATGTTACATGGAGAGCGCAGACAGTCTGTGCGTGGAGATTCCGGTATGGTCCAAGAAGACCAAGACGGAGGAGATGCTGACTCTTGACAACATGAGTAAGAGAGATCTCTATGAGATAGCATACAGGGAGCCTGCCACCGGACATTACAACTGGACATGGCTCAAGGAGAAGCTTGAGCAGTGTGAATATATAGGACTGGATCAGTTTATATTTGCCAGATTCGACATAAAGGGCTTCAGGCTCATCAACAACGTTATGGGTCGTGAGGTGGCGAAGGATCTGTTCAGATATATATGTGACGCTATGACCAAGCAGGACTGGATATTGTACTCTGCAAAGTGTGAGAGTGACGATTTTGCCATGATTATAAAGTATATGCCGGAGGATGAGATAATGAACCGGCTATATACATTCTTTGAGGAGATAGGACAGCTTCCGTCGAACAGGAAGTATAAGATATTCTATAGCTGTGGTATCGTATTCTATGATGAATTCGAGAAACTCAGCATGTCAATGCGCATTGAGGACATGGCGCAGATGGCACACCTCCAGTGTATCAAGACCAATGTAAATGAGATAAAGATATACACATCGGAGATGAAGAAGGAATACATCATGGCACAGCAGTACAAGCTGGAGCTTCCGGATGCCATAGAGAATGAGGATCTCATGGTATATCTTCAGCCGAAGTACAATCCACAGAACGACACCCTGACCGGTGCTGAGGCTCTGATAAGATGGTTCTACAAGGGCGGAGATATTCTCTTGCCGAAGTATTTCGTGCCGCAGTTTGAGACTGACGGAACTATAGACATCATAGACAGATATGTGCTGAGACAGGTGTGCAAGAAGTTCAAGGAGTGGAAGGAGCTTGGCTACCCGCTCTACCCGATATCCTGTAACCTCTCGAGACACCAGATATCGAGACCGGATCTTATATATATACTGTGTGATATAGTCGATGAATACGGAGTGGATCACTCGCTTATAGACTTTGAGATAACTGAGAGTGCAGATTTCGCTGACGTGCAGTATCTGATAAAGGTGCTCAAGGATCTGAAGGCTGAGGGCTTCAAGATATCCATGGACGATTTTGGAACAGGATACTCCAGTATGGCACTTCTTAAGGATATGCCGCTGGATATAATCAAGATAGACAAGAGCTTTATTGACGGAATAGCCACCGGCGAGCCGAACAACAAGGACATGCTCATGACACAGGATATCCTTGCCATGTCAAGGCATCTGGGAATCAGAAGTCTTGCGGAGGGTGTTGAGACATTTGAGCAGAAGGAATACCTGAGAGAGTGGGGATGCCACTACATTCAGGGTTATTACTACAGCAAGCCTATACCTATCACGGGATATGAATATCTTCTCAAGAAGATAATGCTGGGACAGAGCTAGCCGGATAGTGATGCTATATAGCGACATATAGAGAATATACAGAAGAGTATAAGAGGATTGATATATGAATGTATCGATCCTCTTTTTCTATTTATATTGGACCTTAACAGGATGTAATCCCAATAATGTAATGTATATAATTTACAAGTCTTGTATATATAATCAACAACCTACTAAAAAAATAATTAAGAATCATTCCCAATAGGGGTTGACTTTGATCAAAAAATAGGTATAATAAGACATAGTTGATAAATAAACATCAACAAAGAAGACAGAATATATTTTAACGATCAATGATGGATATTGATTAGATTATTTAAAAGAGAAAAGGAGAATTAAGTTATGGCAAAGTTTGTATGTACAGTATGCGGTTATATCTATGAGGGAGAGCAGGCACCAGCAGAGTGTCCTATCTGTCACGCAGGAGCAGATAAGTTCAAGAAGGTAGAGGGAGAGCTCACACTTGCAGCAGAGCATGAGTTTGGCGTATATGCTGAGACAGTTAAGAACAATCCAGAGATCAGCGATGAGGACAAGAAGTATATCTACGAGCAGCTCAAGGCTAACTTCGAGGGAGAGTGCTCAGAGGTTGGAATGTATCTCTGCATGGCTCGTGTAGCACATCGCGAGGGCTATCCTGAGATCGGTCTCTACTGGGAGAAGGCAGCGTACGAGGAGGCTGAGCATGCAGCTAAGTTCGCAGAGATGCTTGGATCAGACCTTGAGCAGAACATGACAGCTTCAACAGAGAAGAATCTTGCATGGAGAGTTGACTGCGAGTTCGGTGCAACAGCAGGAAAGGTAGATCTTGCAAAGTGCGCTAAGAAGAACAATCTGGATGCGATCCATGATTCAGTTCATGAGATGGCAAGAGACGAGGCAAGACACGGCAAGGCTCTCAAGGGACTTCTTGACAGATACTTCGGTAAGTAAGAAGAAGGTAAAGATTATTCATAAGGATAGTCAGTCTTACACATAAATCAAAAAAAGGTATATACGGATCGCAGTCAGGCTGCGATCCGTATATACCTTTTTTTGATTTATGTGTGCTATTTAATTGTTACTCATCTTTCTTGAGACTGAAGGAAGAGGAAGATGTAGTTGAGCTTGTTGTTGTATAAGGATTAGATGCGTGGGCATCCTGCTCTGAAGCTGCCGGCTGCTGTGAGTAGAACGGATCACTGTAAGACGTCTGAGGTGCCTGTGTCTGTTCTGCAGTGTCGTAGCTGCCACTGTTTGTAGTGCCGTACTGCTGTGTATAGCTGCCACTGTCTGTACTGCCATACTGCTGTGTATAGCTGCCGTTATTTGGGCTGCCTGTGCTGCCCGGAGTGTACACGCCATTGAAATCGCCTGTACCGTCATAGTAACCTGTGCCTGCTGGCTGTGCAGATGCGCTGATGGTGTTCTTGCTTCTTGTTGCCTTCAGGATCATGATCACTGCTGCCAGTAGGAATACAGCTCCGAGGACAAGCTTGAATATGTAATCTGAAGAGTCAACCATCTCTATATAGTAAGGAAAAGCTTCTGCCTTTGCGGTCGCATAGTCCTCACTTGTAGGAGTGTATCCATAATATTGTGCGTATGCGTCGACATACTTGGTGATGTAGTCGTCAAGGAAGCCCTGCACCTTGTCGCTGTTCTTGCGGATGACTCCTGTTATGTAGACTGGTTCCGCATCGTCAGCAGATGAGATCGCGTCAAATTTGGCGTCATCACTCTTGGAGATTGATATTCCGATCCACTTGGATGTGTCTCTTTTTGAGCCGTCTTCATTCTTGTCGCAGATATCAACGAGATAGTAGTATCCGTCGGTCTTGGTGACCGTGTGATTGTACGTTGTAGTCTTCTCAACGTAAGCTCCGTATCCGTAGGTGAGTGTTCCCTCCACATACACTCCCGGTTTAACTTCCGATTCGTCACATGTAGTAACGTTTAGAAGCTTTCCGTGTAAACCGATAAATGTTCGTATACCCAGGAATAAAAGAACTATTCCGAATATACCGAAAACAACTGCTGATACGATGGGATTCCCCTTTTTCCTTGTTCTTGCCATAATGTTACCTCACTTTTTTCATTTGTTATGAATTATACATAACCTCTTCCATACCTCACTTTTCTACATTACAGGTAAAAAACTAATATTTCAAGTAAAAAAGGCAAAATCAAAAAAAATTAGACATTTTTTATGGTATACTCATTCATGGTGGTGATTTTATGGCAAAGAAAACAAAAAAGAATGAGAAAAAGTACATATATATAATTCCGGCAGTGCTGTGGATGATATTCATATTTTACATGTCGTCCAGAACAGGAGATGACTCGTCGGCGGTGAGCAACCCCATGACAGACTTTATAGTGGGGTTGTTCCAGAAGGTGAGAAATGATTCCGCGCCCGTGGTTGACAGGATGACGGGAGTGGTGGAGATCATGGTCAGAAAGGGTGCACACATGACGGAATATGGAATCCTTCTGGCTCTGCTGGCCTTGGCGGTCAGAAAGGCCGGCGGAAGGATGACTTCGGCTGGCGTGTATATATGGTCAGTTGTGATAACATTTGTCTATGCGTGCTCCGATGAGATTCATCAGCTCTTTGTCGCTGACAGGGCAGGCAGGGGCACGGATGTGCTTATTGATATGTGCGGCGCATTGGCAGCTCTTCTTATTATATGGGGATCAAAGAGCACAAGGGGAAGGATAATAATGGGCTTTGTGATAGGGATAGTGCTGGTGGCAGCGGTTATGTTCCTTTTCCTGTGGCCTTTTTAGAGCGCATTTAGTATTGGCAGCCTTGAATTAGAGTGGGGCAGATGGTATATTAAAAAAGACTATGAGCATCACATTACCGATGCTGACTGGAGGATGCAGAATGACATTAGCAGATGTTAGAAAGAACATAGATCGGGTCGACAAGGAGATCAAGCAGCTCTTCAAGGAGAGAATGGTTCTTGCGGACAATGTTGCTCAGGTCAAGGCAGAGACCGAGGATGACATATATAAGCCAGACCGCGAGGAGACCATCATATCCAATCTCACAGGGGATGTGGATGATAACATCAAGATGGAGTATACGGCGCTTATCAAGAGAATCATGGAGATAAGCAGAAAGTACCAGTATGGAAGGACTCTGGAGCTCAGGAACTGCCTAGATGTGGAGTATGATGTGAAGGAGCCTGACATAGATGCGGTGGCGATGATAAAGCCGGAGCTGTACATTTGTCAGGGATGCTCGAGGGACAAGGTCATTGCGGTGGACTCATACGATGAGGTGTATGAGCTCATAAAGACTGGCAAGGTAGACGTCGGAATGGGAATACTTGAGGACATAAGCTACGGAGTTTCGGATGCGCTTCACGAGGTGCTCACCAACAACAAGCTGTATATATACAGATGTAACATTGTAAATGAGAATGGACACAACAAGAAGGTTGTCACATTTGCAGACCACCTCATAGTGGAGGAGAACCACAACAGGCTGAAGGTGATGTTCGTATGTAAGAATAAGAGCGGAAGTCTCAGCAGCATACTGTCCATGATCTCTGATTACGGGGTGAACCTCACAGAGATACACTCGGCGCCAAACAGGCAGGAGCATTGGAATTACAGATTCTATGTGGAGCTGTCTGCCAATTTACTGAAGAAGGATATACAGGCTTTAGTGTTCCAGCTCATGAACGAGACGGAGGAGTTTACGATCCTCGGAAGCTATGCCTGTGACGAGGAACAGTTTTAGAGAAAAAATAATTTTTAAGGAGAAAATATCATGATAGACAAGTTAGTAAAGAATATCCAGAAGACAAATGCACCTATAGTAGTTGGACTTGATCCAATGCTCAACTATGTACCGGAGCATATCCAGAAAGCTGCATTTGCAGAGTATGGCGAGACACTTGAGGGTGCTGGTGAGGCTATATGGCAGTTCAACAAGGGAATAGTTGACGCTACATATGATCTTATACCTGCAGTTAAGCCACAGATAGCCATGTATGAGCAGTTCGGAATCGAGGGACTCAAGGCATTCAAGAAGACAGTTGACTATTGCAAGGAGAAGGGACTTGTCGTTATCGGAGATATAAAAAGAGGCGATATAGGTTCAACATCAACAGCATATGCGGTTGGTCATATCGGAAAGGTACAGGTGGGAAGCAAGACATATGCTGGATTTGATGAGGATTTCATCACAGTAAACCCGTATCTTGGAACAGACGGAATCAAACCGTTCGTCAATGTCTGCAACGATGAGGACAGAGGCCTTTTCGTTCTCGTTAAGACATCCAACCCGTCCAGCGGCGAGTTTCAGGACCGCCTTGTAGACGGAAGACCGCTCTACGAGTTAGTCGCAGAGAAGGTCGTTGAGTGGGGCGAAGCAAGCATGGACGGCGATTACAGCAACGTCGGTGCGGTTGTCGGCGCCCGCAAGGCGCAGGTCCGGCTTGCGGAACTCGCTCCAGTGAAGGTAGATTTCATCGAGCGATACGACCAGTCCGTGCTGGCGGTCGTCCGAAAGCTGGCAGATCACTCCCCGGATGCCGTTCTGGTCGTAGAGTTCGCCGATTTCGTACTGTTTGAGCACGTACCGGCCTCCGGAAACAGGCTGCACGGCCGGCGCTTCCGGGACAGCCGGAGTGGCCGGGGTGGCTGGAACAGTCGGAGTGGCCGGAGTCAGCGGCGTCGCGGGAATGGTTTTGGTGTAATACTCCTTTTCGCCGTTGGCATACTGGATGTAATGGATCTGCGCAACGGGGAGCACGTAGGTCGGACCGTCGGGATTCGAAAAACGCTTGTAACGCACCGCTTCGGGCGTGATTTCGATCACTTTGGCTTCGATTTTCGCGGCGTCGGTCTTGACGATCAGGTCCTGCGCGGCGGCCGTCAGGGCGCAGCACAACGCTGCGAGCGACAACAGAATGGTTCGTTTCATCATTATCAATACAGGTATATACGACAAATATAACGCTTTTTTTCAAACTTTCTTGTTATCTTCGGCGTCGCGACGACACTTTTAGGAGTCGGAACCTTTTTTCGCGCCGGAGGCGGTTCGGTTTTGGCCCCATCCGACTTGTTCGTATCTTCGGCGCCGCAACGGCGCTTTCAGGAGGTCGGAACGTTTTGCCAGATTGCCCGCGATCCGGTTTTGAAACCATCCTGCATTTTTCGTATCTTTGGTGCCGTAACGGCACTTTCAGGAGGTCGGAACGTTTTGTCAGATTGCCCGCAATCCGGTTTTGGAACCGTCCTGCATTTTTCGTATCTTTG